>ENA-OOQO01000701-OOQO01000701.1-human-gut-metagenome-genome-assembly--contig:-NODE-701-length-19153-cov-1.928212_pt1 | contig 19153 bp, 24 predicted proteins | sample MGYA00241088_ERZ501162 | MGnify/ENA primary metagenome ERZ501162 (study PRJEB25962, sample SAMEA2042497) | human gut metagenome | biome: human gut; feature: human-associated habitat; material: faeces... | reverse complement strand
TGTTAATACAAGTGGTCTAAAAGGTTTATTAAAGGTTAGCCCTTTAACAGATGATATTACTAGATTTGAAGATTTAGAAACAATATATATTCAAAAAGCTAAAGAACTTATAGAGTTTAAAATTCAAGATGTTAAGTATAATAAGAATATGGTACTTTTAAAACTTGAAGGAATAGACGATATAACAGAAGCTGAAAAATATAAAAATTGCTATATCAAAATAAATAGAGAAGACGCAGTAGAACTTGAAGAAGATTCTTACTTTATTGTAGATATTATCGGTTCAGAAGTATTTACAGAAGAAGGAGAAGATTTAGGTAAAGTTGTAGATGTGCTTCAAACAGGAAGTAATGATGTTTACACGGTAAAAACTTTAGATGGTAAAGAAATTCTACTTCCAGCAATAGAAGATGTTATAAAAAACGTTGATATTGAAAATAAGAAAATAGTAATTCATTTAATGGAAGGTTTAATATGAGAATAGATATATTAACTCTTTTCCCAGAAAGCTTTGAACCATTAAAACAAAGTATTATAGGAAAAGCAGTAGAAAAGAATATAATAGATATTAATTTAATAAATATTAGAGACTTTTCAAAAGATAAGCACAAAAAAGTAGATGATACACCATATGGCGGAGGAGCCGGAATGGTAATAAGACCAGATGTTGTATATGATGCTTATAAAAGTGTTTATGAACCAAATGCAAAGGTAATATATTTATCACCTCAAGGCAAAACTTTAAACCAGAATATAGTTCAAAGTTTAAGCAAAGAAGAACATTTAATTCTACTTTGTGGACACTATGAAGGAATAGACCAGAGAGTTATTGATGAAATAAACCCAGAAGAAATATCAATTGGAGATTATGTACTAACAGGTGGAGAGCTTCCAGCAATGGTACTTGTAGATTCAGTTTCAAGATATGTAGAAGGGGTTTTAAATGAAGCTTCAATAGAGGAAGAATCTTTTACCAATAACTTACTTGAATATCCACAGTATACAAGACCAGAAATATTCTTAGGAAGAGAAGTACCAGAGGTACTAAAATCTCGGAAATCATCAAAAAATTGATGAATGGAGATTAGCAAAATCGTTAGAAATAACAAAACAAAAAAGACCAGATTTAATAAATAAGTAAGAAGGGAGGATATCAAATGGATATCATAAAATCAATTGAGCATGAACAAATGAAAAACAAAATACCAGAACTAAGAGTTGGTAACACAGTAAAAGTTCATGTTAGAGTAAAAGAAGGAAACAGAGAAAGAATCCAAGTTTTCGAAGGAACAATAATAAAAGTACAAGGTGGAGGAATAAACCAAACATTTACAGTTAGAAGAATAGCTTCAGGTGTAGGTGTTGAAAAAACATTCTTAGTTCACTCACCAGCAGTTGAAAAAGTAGAAGTAACAAGAGTAGGTAAAGCAAGAAGAGCTAAATTATTCTACTTAAGAGATAGAGTTGGTAAATCAGCTAAGACTAAAGAAAAAGTTGGAGCAAGAATTCAAACAAACGAAATCGTGTTAAAAGAAGAAGCAGTAGAAGCAGCTCCAGAAGAAGCTCCTGCAGTTGAAACAGAAGCTCCAGTTGTAGAAGAAACTGTAGATACAGTAACAGAAGAAACTACAACAGAAGTAAAAGAATAATAAAAGTTATAAGTACAAGCGTACTTGAATAGCCTATTAATGTAAGTTTAGGAGGAAAATATGAACTATTTACTTAAAACTACATTGATAGGTTTATTTTTTGGCACTTTTGGAACCACAATAGGAGGAATTATTGGCGTTACATGGAAAAGAAACTCCAATAGGTTTCTAAGCTTTATATTGCAACTTGCAGCTCGGGCTTATGATGGCAATTATATGTTTTGATTTAATTCCAGAGGCAATAGAAATGGCAGGACTTGGAAACACAATTATAGGAACATTAGCAGGAGTTGCACTAATGCTATTTTGTGATAACATTGTTAAGAAAAAACATAATGAAAAAAATAGTAATTCACTTTTAAATACTGGAATAATTGTTGGCATAGGGTTAGCACTTCATAACTTTCCAGAGGGGTTAGCAATAGGTTCTGGGTTTGGAGCTTCAATTAAACTTCGGGTATTCACTAGCTATTGCAATTTTGCTTCATGATATTCCAGAAGGATTATCTATGTCAGTTCCTATGAAAAACGGTGGAATGAGCAAAATAAAGGCTTTAAACTATACATTCTTATCAGGTGTTACCACAGGAATAGGTGCATTTTTTGGAGCACTTGCAGGTCAAATATCAGATGGAATGATAAGCATTTGTTTAGCAATTGCAGCAGGGGCTATGCTATACATAGTTTCAGGAGAGCTTATACCAGAATCTAATAAATTATATAAAGGACGAATTGGTTTTGTTGGAAATATTATTGGTTTTGTTTTAGGAATAATTGCATTTAATGTGTAAAAAAAATATATCAAAATTTTATATAAAAATACATAATTCTATGTAATACTACAACCATAAGCAAAACAGAAAATAATACCAAAAAACATTACAACTTTATTACAAAAATATTACAAAAATATTACAAATACTCTTGACTTTTTCCAAAAAACATAATATTATAATAGCGGTAATTTTAATAAATGGAGGAAGTATTTTGGCTATAGGGGATGTAATAGTAGGTATAGATATTGGAACCTCCAAAGTCTCAAGTGTTATTGCCGAGATTAATAATTTTAATCAATTAGAAATAATTGCGATAGCAGAGTGTAAGTGCTTTGGAATGAAAAAAACTAAAATAACAGATGAAGATGAAATAGCCTCTGCAATAGGAAAAACAATTTCAGAAGTAGAAGCTCAAGGAAATATAAAAATAAACTCAGCTTATGTTACTATACCAGGTAAGTATGTGCAAATAGTTCAAAATAGTATAGTAAAAGAGGCTAGAGATAAATTTGCTGGAATTACTTCAAAGGATATAAATTCAGCCATGTTACAGCTAAGAGACATAGACCTTCCAGATGATAAGGTAGTAATTGATTTAATCAAAAATCAATTTATATTAGACAATGGAAGAACTGTTGAAGACCCTGTTGGGGCACTTAGTTCAACAGTTACAGTTACAGGACAAGTTATTCTTGCTGATAAAGATTATGTAAGACAATTAACAAGCATATTTAAAAAGGCAAATATAGAAATAGATGGAATTATACCAAATGTTTTAGCAGAAAGATCTTTAATCTTAGATGTAAATGAAATGAACGACAATGTAATGATATTAGATATAGGGGCAGGAAACACAGATATTGGTGTATTTAATGGTTCAAACTTTGTATATGCAAATACAATTCCACTAGGTGGAGACAATATTACAAATGATATTGCACAAGTATTTTACATATCTGAAGAAGAAGCTGATAGATTAAAAAAACAATACGCTTTAGCTCTAAAATCATTCATAGATAACGACACAGATATAATGCTAACTACATATAAAGGTGATGAGCGAAACAAAGTAATCAAAAGCTCAGAACTAATAGAGGTTATAGAAGCAAGAATTGAGGAAATATTCTCACTTGTAAACAAACAAATAACAAGCCTTGGAATAAAATCAAACATAAACAATGTAATCCTTACAGGACAAGGTATTACATGTATTAGCAAAAGTGATGTTGCAGGAAAAATTGTTTTAAATATACCAGTAAAAATTGCAACAGGCAGAATGATAAGTACAGTAAAACCTGCATATAGATCAAGTTATGCATTAGTTAGATATGTATCTAGCAGACCATATGCTAAAAATGTTGCAAGCAAAATTGATGTTAAATCAAATGAAAACTTTTTTAAAACAATATTAGAAAGAATTAAAGAATTCTTTTATACCTAAGTTTTTAATTTTAAATATATATAAAAGGGAGGAATTTGCATTATGATGGAATCAGAATATGAAGAAAACAATAACATGATGGACGGAACAGCATTAATAAAAGTAATAGGAGTAGGAGGAGCAGGAAACAACGCAATAAATAGAATGATAGAATCTGGAATAAAAGGTGTAGAATTTATTGCAGTAAATACAGATAGACAAGCTCTTCAAATATCAAAAGCAAGTACAAGAATTCAAATAGGAGAAAAACTAACAAGAGGTCTAGGAGCTGGTGCAAACCCAGATATCGGAGCTCAAGCAGCAGAAGAAAGCAAATCTGAAATAGCAGAGGTTCTACGTGGTGCAGATATGGTTTTCGTTACAGCAGGTATGGGAGGAGGAACTGGTACAGGAGCCGCTCCAATAGTTGCAGCAACAGCGAAAGAATTAGGAATTTTAACAATAGGTGTTGTTACAAAACCATTTACTTTTGAAGGAAAGAAAAGACTTAACCAAGCTGAAAAAGGAATAATCAACTTAAAGGAAAAAGTTGATACATTAGTAGTAATTCCAAATGATAAATTATTACAAATTATAGATAGAAAAACATCAATTGTTGAAGCTTTCAAAATGGCTGATGATGTTTTAAGACAAGGTGTTCAAGGTATTTCAGATTTAATCTCAGTACCAGGACTAATAAACCTAGACTTTGCAGATGTTAAAACTGTAATGCTAAATACAGGTATGGCACATATGGGTATTGGTAGAGCAAGCGGAGAAAATAGAGCAGAAGATGCTGCAAAACAAGCTATACAAAGTCCATTACTAGAAACATCAATAGAAGGTGCAAGAGGAGTAATTATAAACATTACTGGTGGACCAGATCTTGGTTTACAAGAAGCAAACACAGCAGCTGAACTTGTTCAACGCAGTGTAGATCCTGAAGCAAACATCATATTTGGTGTTGTAACTGATGAAAGTCTTGGAGATGAAATCCAAATTACAGTTATTGCAACAGGTTTTGAAAAAGATGAAAATATATCAACAATAGGTGTTGAAAATTTAGTAAACAATACTTGGAACAAAAAAATAAACTCAATACCATCAACACCAGATAATAAATCTGATAACCCAAATGATTTAGATATACCATCTTTCCTAAGAAAAAAAGGAAATAAAATATAAGTACATAGAAAAATAATGGAAAATAAAAGAAATAGTCTACAAAGGTAGATTATTTCTTTTTTTCGTGCCCAAGAATTGACAGACTTTTTACAATACAAGTAGTACAATGTTTAAGAGGTAAGGAAATGACCCTATATGTAGATATAATTTTTATGGAAAATGTATTCATGAATTCTATTATACTACTTGCAACTGGGATAATTTTAAAAGACAGCATGAAGATAGTTAGAAACCTTATAGGAAGCACAATTGGGGCACTTTATGCAATAATTATTTATGTATCAAATATAGCAATTTATTCAAATATTATATTAAAAATCTTATTATCATTTGTAATAGTATATATATCTTTTAAACCAGCCAATCTAAAATCATTTTTTAAACATGTTGTAATTTTTTATTTAACATCATTTACATTTGGTGGAGTGGCATTTGCCTTGCTGTATTTTGTAAGGCCGGAAGACATCTTGTATCAAAATGGAGTTTTAATTGGTACATATCCAATAAAGATGATACTTGCAGGAGGAATACTTGGGTTTATTATTATAACAATTGCTTTTAAAAATATAAAAAGCAAACTTAGTAGGCAAGATATGTTTTGTGATGTAAAGCTAAAGTTAGAAGAAAAAACATTAAGTTTCAAGGCAATTATAGATACAGGAAATTTCTTAAGAGACCCAATAAGTAAGGCACCAGTAATTATCGTTGAAAAGGAAACGTTAAAAGGCTTTTTGCCAGCCGAGATAGTAGACAACACACATGATATCATTAATGGGAAAAATGTAGAATTAGGAGCATTCTCGCAACGAATTAGGGCAATTCCATTTAAATCATTAGGAAAAGAGAATGGACTAATATTAGGTTTCAAATTAAATAATGCTCTTATTGAATATCAAGACATAGGATATAGGGCAAAAAATGTAATTATAGGAATATATAATGGGAAATTAAGTAGAAGCGGAAAATATAACGCTTTAGTGGGGTTAGATATTTTAGATGAATAATTTTTAGAAAGGGTGTGAAGATATGGATATTCTTGAAGTTTTGAGGTGTAAAATTAAAAAATATTTTGGTGGAGGAAATTTTGAAAATGATGGCATTTTCTATATTGCAGGAAGTCAAACACTGCCACCACCATTGCCACCAGATGAGGAAGAACAAATGCTTAAAAGACTAGAGGCAAACGATTTTGAAGCTAGACAAGTATTGGTTGAACATAATTTAAGGTTAGTTGTATATATTGCTAAGAAATTTGAAAATACAGGAATAGGAATAGAAGACTTAATATCAATAGGAACAATAGGGCTTATGAAAGCTATAAATACATTTAATAATGGGAAAAACATTAAGCTTGCAACATATGCCTCACGTTGTATAGAGAATGAAATCTTAATGTATTTAAGACGTAGTAACAAAACAAAAGGGGAAATATCTATTGATGAACCATTAAATCAAGATGGAGATGGAAACGAGCTTTTGCTATCAGATATACTTCGGAACAGATGATGATGTAACATCAAGAGCAATGGAAGATGAAGTAGATAGAGTGCTTTTAAAATCTGCAATACTTAAACTTACAGACAGGGAAAAACACATAATGGAGCTTAGGTTCGGATTCAAAACAGGAGTTGAAAAAACACAAAAAGAAGTGGCAGATATGCTTCGGAATATCACAAAGTTACATATCAAGACTTGAGAAAAAGATAATGAACAAAATGAAAAAAGATATAATGAGCAAGACACGGATAATAAAAAAAAAAGACACAACTACTTGCAAAAAATCATATAATGAAGTAAAATAGATATATATTAAAAAAGAGAGAAGTGATAAGAATGAAAGTATATGATAAGGAAATTTATAATAAACAAGAGAGTATTAAAACAATAGTTGTAGGAATTGTAGTATTTTTATTAGGATTCTTTGCTGGTTATATGGCCCATTCTTTTAACCAAACTCATACACCAGAGGCAACAAATAATACATATGTTATAGAAAGTAAACAAAAATAATAATAATTTTTAAAAGGCATTTTGATAATGCCTTTATTTTTTTGCCTAGAATATTTATAAATCAATTACATAGAATTTAAGCAGGAGGTATGTGGATGAAGAAATTTGTAAAACTTATTTCGATTTTTGCTTTTGTTTTTGTGTGTTTGCTTTCTACTAAAGTACTGGCATTTCCACCATCTAGTTCTAGCCTGTATACTGGAATAGATGTTAGTGAATGGCAAGGCGATATTGACTGGCAAGAAGTTAAGACTGCAGGAATTCAAGTTGTGTATATTCGTTCTAGTGAGGGAAGCGGATACATAGATGCAGATGCAATTAGGAACTATAATGGAGCAAAAGCAAATGGCATTAAAGTTGGTTTTTACCATTATTTAACTGCAAGAAACCAAAGTGAGGCGATTGAACAAGCAGAATTTTTCGTTTCAGTTATTAAGGAACTTGAGATAGATTGCAGGCTAGCAATGGATTTTGAAAGCTTTGGTGACCTTGGAACATATGAAATAAATTTAATTTCACAAACTTTTTTAGAAGAAGTTGAAAGATTAAGCGGAAAAGAGGTAATAATATATAGTGATGCATACAATGCTGCATATACTTTTTCAAGTAGACTAGCAGAAAAGTATCCTATATGGGTTGCAGATTATTACGTACAAGAGCCAGGAAATGGAAGATGGCAAATTTGGGATGGATTTCAATATACAGATGAAGGAAGAATTGCGGGAATTAGCGATTATGTAGATAGAGATTACTTTACGAGTGGAGTATTACTTGCTGATAATACACCAATTCCAAAAGAAGCAACTAAAGAGCCAAAAGAAACAACTAAAACAATAACAATCAAGTGGGGAGATACTTTAAGCCAAATTGCAATGGAATATAATACATCATATGAGTATTTGGCAAAGATAAATGGTATTGCAAACCCAAACTTGATATATGCAGGTCAAACTTTAATAGTGCCAATATTAAGTAGCAACGAAATTCACGATTCTAGCCATAAATTATACATTGTAAAATGGGGAGACACTTTAACCAAAATTTCTGAAGAATATGGAGTAACAATAGAAGGACTTGTAAGGCTAAACAATATTGCAAATCCAAACTTAATTTATGTAGGTCAGGTTTTAAGAATACCTACAATTAATTCATATGAATAACTAGAAAGAAGGAGGAAATAATGCAAACTGCAATTATTGAAATAATAAACAAATTTGGATATTTAGGAATAGTATCATTAATTACAATAGAAAACTTATTTCCTCCAATACCATCAGAAGTGATTTTAACTTTTGGAGGGTTTGCAACAACTATTTCAAATATCACAGTTATTGGTGTAATTATAGCATCAACAGTAGGCTCAGTCATAGGAGCAGTTATCCTATATCTACTTGGTAGAGTGTTAAGAGTTGAAAAACTAGAGAAATTTTCAGAAAGCAAATTGGGAAAGATTTTAGGACTAGAAAAAGCAGATATTGAAAAATCTGTTAATTGGTTTGATAGTAAAGGAAAATATGCAGTTTTCTTTGGTAGATTCATACCAATAATAAGAAGTCTTGTTTCTGTACCTGCAGGTATGGCTAAAATGGCTATGCTTCCATTTTTAATTCTTACAACCATAGGAAGTTTAATTTGGAACACAGTTCTTGTTGTTTTAGGAAGAATTGCTGGCGATTCGTGGAATGTAATTGCAATGTATGTTGGGGGTTATTCAGATATTGTTTTAATATTATTCATGATAGTTTTTGTGCTTGGAATTATGGCTTTCTATATAAAAAAGAGTGGCAGAATAAAAATAATGCGATTTAGAAAAAACAAATATAGTAAAAAGCTTGAATAAAAGGAAAAATTTTGATATACTTACTTGTAGAATAATAAAAAATGGAGGTAATAATATGACACCACATAATGAAGCTAAAAAAGAAGATATTGCAAAAATAGTTTTAATGCCAGGAGATCCACTAAGAGCAAAGTATATTGCTGAAAACTTTATGGAGAATGTAAGACTTGTAAATTCTGTTAGAGGAATGTTTGCTTACACAGGTACATACAAAGGAAAAGAAATAACTGTTATGGGACACGGAATGGGAATTCCAAGCGTAGGAATTTATACACATGAATTATTTAAATTCTATGATGTAGATTGCATTATAAGAATTGGAAGCTGCGGTGGCTATATTCAAGATTTAAATTTAAAGGATATAATTGTAGTAAACGAAGGTTACAGTGAGTCTACATTTGCTGAAGTTTATGATGGAAACAAAGAACATTCAATTGCAGCAAAGAATTCTTGCAATGATGTAATTCTTGAAACTGCTAAAGAAATGAATTTAAATGTAGTTCAAGGAAATGTACATAGTACAGATGCTTTCTATTCAGAAACAGCAGATTTAAAAGAATTATATGAAAAACATGGTTGTATAGCAGCTGAAATGGAATCATTTGCTTTATTTGAAATAGCAAACCATTTAAATAAAAAAGCAGCTTGTATATTATCTGTTACAGATTCACTTGTAAAACCAGAACAATTAACACCACAAGAAAGACAAACAGCTTTAGTTAATATGATTAAACTTGGTTTAGAAACAGCTATAAAATTATAATAAAAATACCCTAGAATTGTTAAATTCTAGGGTATTTTTTATACATTTTCTACATGGTTTACATCTAAATTATTTAATGCTTTTATATTAATATATACACCAGCACCTACAAAGTTTCCACCACATTTTTCAATTAGTTTTTTAGAAGCTTCAAGTGTTCCACCTGTTGCAAGAACATCATCTATAAAGTAGAAGTTCTTTCCTTTGTAATTTTCGTTTGTTGGTAAGCATAAAGAATCTTTTCCATATTCTTTATAATAATCAACTGTTAAAACTAAATCTTCTGGTAATTTGCCAGGTTTTCTAATAGGAACAAATCCTATATTCAATTTGTTTGCAACAGCTGTTCCAAAGATATATCCTCTTGATTCTGGAGCTATAACATAATCAGTATTTTTTGGTACTACCATACACATTTCTTCAATAATTTTTGCAAAATCATTTTTATCTGCAAGTTTTGGAGATATGTCTATGAATCTTACTCCTTTTACAGGAAAATCTTCAATGAATCGTAATTCAGCCATAAAGACCACACACCTATCTTTTAAAAAATTTACGTATAGATTATAACATAAAACGACATAATATTACAATACTAAATCTATAAAAAATGCGATTTTTTTGATAAATTTATGCATAAAGTATTGACATTTGAATATATATAGTAGTATAATAATTCTGTTGTCACATCGCGGGGTAGAGCAGTTGGCAGCTCGTCGGGCTCATAACCCGGAGGTCGTAAGTTCGAGTCTTACCCCCGCAACCAAGAACAGTAACGACTTCTGGCGATTTGCTAGAAGTTGTTTTTTATTTTAGGAGGAAAATTTTATGAATAGAAAACAAAAATTAATGAAGGAGATTAAATTCAGAGGCTTCGGCTGTGAAACTATTACAACGAGATAATTGCTATAGGTTGTAATAGTTAAAAGTTATAGCAAATATATCTCGTTATGCTTAAGAAATAATAAGATAAGGAGATATAAAAAATGATAGAGATAGAATTAAATAATGTAAAAAAGAATTTTGGTTTGAAAAACGTTTTAGATGGAGTAAGTTTTGAAGTGAAGACAGGAGAGAGAATTTCACTAATTGGAGAAAATGGATCCGGAAAGTCAACTATTTTAAAAATAATTAGTGGTGATGAAAAACAAGACTCTCGGAAATGTAAATATAAGAAAAGGTGCTACAATAGGGTACTTAAAGCAAATATATGAAAAAGAACAAGAAGATATAATAGTTGAAAATTACTTAAAAGAAAGCTTTAAAGAATTTACTCTCATGGAAAACAGGCTAAGAGAATTAGAAAACGAAATGGCAAATCCAAATCAAAATTTAGAGCGAGTTCTTCAAAAATATGGAAGATTGCAGGAAAAATATATTGCTTTAGGTGGATATGAATTAGAAGAAAAATTCAAAAAGATTTGTTCAGGATTTAAATTTGATGATGATTTCTTAAAGAAGGAATATAATACTTTAAGTGGAGGAGAAAAAACAATAGTAAATTTAGCTACTATTCTTTTGAAAAATCCGAATGTGTTGCTTTTAGATGAACCTACAAATCATCTAGATATAGAAATGCTTGAATGGCTAGAAAATTTCTTAATAGAGTATAAAGGTACAATACTTCTAATTTCACATGATAGGTATTTTCTAGATAAAGTCGCAACTAAAACAGTGTTATTAGAAAACGGGCATACAAAAATCTATTTTGGAAATTATTCATATTTCATCGAGGAAGATGAGAGAAGAACATTAGCAGAGTTTGAACTATATAAAACTCAGCAAAAACAAATAGAAAAAATGAAAGAATCTATTAAAAAGTTAAGAGAATTTGGAAGACTTGCTGGAAACGAAATGTTCTTTAAAAGAGCAAAATCAATTGAAAAGAGATTAGAAAAAATTGAAGTTATAGAAAAGAGAGTAGATAAGAAACTTCCAATTAAAATAAATTCTTGTAGCAAAACAGGAAAAGACATTTTAGTTATAAAGAACCTAAATAAAAGCTATGGGGATAATGTAATATTTAAGAACTTTAACATGGAAGTTTATGGAGGAGAAAAAGTTCAATTAAAAGGCAAAAATGGCTCTGGAAAATCAACACTTATAAAAATAATTTTGGGCAAAGATAATGATTTTAGTGGAGAAATAAAAATAAATCCATCAGTAAAAATTGGATATATTCCTCAAGAAATAAAGTTTCAAAATGAATCTGATACAATATTAGATTACTTCTTAAATAATTTTGGCGGAAGTGAAACACAGGCAAGAACGTTCTTAGCAAAGTATATGTTCTATGGAGAGAATGTGTTTAAAAGGTTAAAAGAGTTGTCTGGGGGAGAAAGAGTAAGACTTTTAATTGCTGAGCTTGTGATTAAACAGACTAACTTTTTGATATTAGATGAGCCAACTAACCATTTGGATATTTCAACAAGAGAAATACTTGAAGATAATTTAAAAGCATATTCAGGAACTATACTCTTTGTTTCACACGATAGGTATTTTGCAAGGAAAATTGCAGAGAGAGAAATTGAGTTGTAGATAAAAAAGTCACTTTGATTAGTGACTTTTTTGCTATTTAGATGTAGTTTAGTACTTCTTTGGGATATAGAAATTTCTTGCTTTCTTTGAATTCTTCAATATCTATCCATTTTGCTATAGTAGTATTGTTATCATCAACAACTTTGTATTCGTCTTTATAGTATTTATCTGGTATTTCAATGGAATAGAATAAAACTAACTCATGAGCGTTGTTTCCTTCGAATGTAAAGATATTTTCGGATATTCCTAAGAATTCTTTTACTGTAATTTCTATATTAATTTCTTCTGAAAATTCTCTTTTTAATGCATCCTCACTTTTTTCTAGGAATTCAATTCCACCACCTAAACATCTATAAAATGTTTTTTTGCTTATTTTATCAAAACCTTCCTGAACTAGTATTTTGTTATTTTTAATGGCTAACCCTAGAACGATTGGCCTGATTTCTTTGTATTTGTTCATTGTATACACGCCCTTTCTTGGATAATAGGTATTATATCATATAGGTGGGAGGATTTAAAGAGGTTAGTTTTGTTCAATGAGAGTATTTGAAAAATAAACAAGATGTTTCAAAAAATAGAGAATACGGAAGAAATTGATAGAAAAATGGAGAAAATATGTGAAAAGTGTGGAAAAAATGATAGCAATATGATAGAATGAGGAATATGAGAAAATATTGTTGATTAAATATTAAAGAGTATTAAGGTATTTTGTATATAATAAAAAATCAATAGTATATATGATAATTGCTTTTGAACATAATATTTTGAACAAGTAAGCTTGAAAGGGGAGAAGTTAATAGTGCAATGTAGGAGTAAAGGGGCTGTAGGGTTCATTTCAATATGTGTTTTTTTAATATTAATAATAATGTGTAATATAACCTTTGCACATTCAGGAAGAACAGATTCGAATGGTGGACATAGAGATAATAAAAATAAAAGTGGATTAGGAAGTTATCATTATCATTGTGGAGGACACCCAGCTCATTTGCATGCTAATGGTGTTTGTCCATATTCAAATAATTCAACAACAAGTACTAATAAAGGCAATGCATTAAATTCTTCTACGACAACGAATACTAATAAAGGCAATGAATTAAACTCTTCGATAACAACAAATACAAATATAGAAAATATATCAAACTTTTCCACAGTGTCAACACAAGTGAATGAAGATAAAAAAGATGGAAACAGTAATACAATGAGTTCTACAATAAATGAAAATAGTACTGATAAAGTTTCAGATAGCAGTTCTGAAAATTCGGATTTGATAGGAACTATGATATCTTTAGGTATATTAGGTGGTGGAGGCTATTTAGGGTATAAAAAGAGAAAAGGTGGGTAGAGCATAAAGAGAAGGTCGTAAGTTCGAGCATTGCGTCTGCATAAAGAATTGCAACATCTCTTATTGAATTTTATGTTTTAGGTGTTTTTGTAAACACGCCTTTATCAGCTAAATACTGACTGGAACGATTTATACTTACAATTCCGTCATTGAAATCTATATCGTCCCATTCTAATCCCATAAGCTCACCAAGTCTGAATCCAGTAAATATTGTTAAGATGATTGCAACTTTATATTTAATTTGATTTTCACCTAGTTGCATTAAGTTAGATAATAATACTTTAGATTGGTCATCATCATAATATTTTCTTTTGGGTTTCATAGTTTTTTGTGGTTGAACACGTTCTGCAGGATTAGAAACTATCATTTGCCAATAAACAGCTCTGTGTAGCATTGCTCTTAATAGTCTGTGATGCTCTAATATTGTTTTAGAAGATAAAGGTTTAATAGTTTTAGCACCATTATTGCCTTTTTTTCTAATAAGTTGAGTATCTCTACTAAGTTGATCATAGAAAAGCATAATATCTGTTGGTTTAATTTTGTTAACATAGAAATGTCCGAAGTATGGTAATATTCTTGTTTCCAACATTCTTATATATCTTTTATAAGTAGAAGGAGCAAGTTCTTTTGAACCATAATCTCTTTTCCATATTTCTGTGAATTCAGAAAATTTGAGATATTTACCGTCAATTACTAAAACATTTTGGACTTCAGTAACAAATTTTGCTAGTTCAAATTCTGCATCTTTTTTATTTCCGTGTACTGTTTTTCTGTGTATCATAGGTTTTCCACTTAGGTCAAATCCTTCAGATACTGTTAGCCTGTAACTATTTTTTCCTCTTTTTTCTATACTCCCAGCCATTACTTATTTCACCTCCTTTCAAGTATAACTATGGAAGGGAGAAGCATTTATCAATACTGTTAACAACAATATTATACAATAATAGTTAACAAAAGCAATACATTTCTAAAAAATATAATTTATATTCAATATGTCGTAAATTGTCGATTATTGTAATATCAATGGATTGCTGGACTTTTATAAGGAAATATGGTATAATATGTCAGAAAAATAGGAGGATTTAAATGGAAAAAGAAATTAAGAAAATAAAAGTAAAAGAAAAAGAAACCATATTAGAATTAAAAGATCATTCATCTGTAATAGCTTATTTAGAATTTTTACAGAATGTAATAAGTAGAATGGGTGGAAATAGTGCCAATATAAAAGCTTTAATAGCTGTAGTATATACTATTTTTGTAACTATTTTGATAGCAATAAAAGAATTAAATGGATATTGGTGGGTAGGTTTAATTATAGCTGTTGTAGGAATGATTATGGATACTTACTATTTAGCATTTGAAAGAATGTATAGAAAAAGATACAACGGATTTATAAAAAAGCTTAATGAAGGTAAATTAGATGAAAAAGAAATATATAATATGAATCCAAAAAATACAGACCTAAAATATGAAGTTTTTGCTGTCATGTTAGAGGCAGTAAATTCTTTTTCAGTAGTAGGATTTTATATATTATTTGTTGGAATAACAATTTTATTAAAATTTATTTAGAGAGGTGAAATTAAATGAAAAATGTGTTTTTTAGTTTTCATTATGATAATGATGTAAACAGAGCAAATGTTGTTAGAAATAGTTGGGCTATAAGAGGAAATAAAGCAGCTGGATTTATAGATAAAGCAGATTTTGAAGAAATTAAGAAAAAAGGAGATAAAGCTGTTTATGATTGGATAGACAAACAATTAATAGGAACAAGTGTTACTGCAGTTTTAATAGGGAAAGATACTTGTAATAGAAAATTTGTAAGATATGAATTGCAACAAAGTTATAAAAGAGGAAATAAAATAATAGGAATTTATATACACAATATAAAAGATATGAGAACTGGTTTAACATCTTCTAAAGGAAATACAACTTTTGGTAGTTTAGGAAAAAAATCAAATGGAGAAGATGTATATTTCTTTCAGATAGCAAAGACATATGATTGGATAAATGACAATGGATATGAAAACTTTGGAAAATGGATAGAAGGATAAGGAAGGAGAAAAATGGGACACAAAATATTTGTATCATATAAATATGCAGATGATGATGTTAAAAATTTAAATTATTTAGAAAACTCTACTGTAAGAGATTATGTTACTGAGTTTGAAAATAAAATAGATAGTTCAAATCATATTTTTAAAGGAGAAAGTGAAGGAGAAGATTTATCTGATTTAAGTGACGATACTATATGGGAGAAATTGAAAGATAGAATTTATGACAGTACATTAACTATAGTATTTATTTCTCCTAAAATGAAAGAAGAAGGAAAAAGTGATAGGAATCAATGGATACCATGGGAAATTTCATATTCACTTAAAGAAACAAAAAGAAAAAATGAGGCAGGACAAGAGGTAACAAGTAAAACTAATGCAATGTTAGCGGTTGTATTACCAGATACAAATGGTTCATATAGTTATTATTTAGAAGATCATACATGCTGTTTTTCTTTTTGTAGAACACATTATACTGGTAAATTATTTAAAATTCTAAGAGAAAATAAATTTAATAAAAAGGAGAAATCACAAACGGAATGTCAAAATGATTCAAGTAAAAAAATATATTCTGGAGAATGCAGTTATATAAAAGCAGTTAAGTGGCAAGATTTTATTGATAACATAGACAAATATATAGATGAAGCTTATGAAAGATTAGATAATATTGATGAGTATAATATTTGTAAAGAAATATAATAGGATATGAAACAAATAGGTCGAAGATTAGTCATAAAGTATATATAAAGAGGAAAAGCGGTTGAGGCTTTTCCTTATTTGTTTTTATCCAACCACTCATCAAATTCTTTATAAGTTTTCTCCTCAGATCTAATAGCATTCATAAATTGTTTAGCTTCTTTTTTCCAATTTGCATAATCTTTTTTATAAACCTCTATATCTGGATTACGATTTACTAGCATTGCTTTTTTAGCATAAATTTTACGATATTTACCATATACCTTATCATTATCTTGCTTAATTCTTTGGGCAATTTGATTTCCAATATCTTTACAAGTTTGAGAGCCTTTAAATAAATTGTCACAATAACTAACTCTTGGATTATCAGTTATAAAGTATTTACCACAGTTCTTACATTTTTTTATGATGTATTTATTTTCTTCTACAAATTTAAACAATGTAATATAAAGTATGGTATAGACACTAGAACTTGTTGCATCAGTTTCGGCATATACATCAGCAAAATGTTGCCCTGTTGTAAAAAATTCTAACAATTTTTCTTCACTGGTTTCAAGATATTCAGGGACAATTTTATAATTGAAAGCATCATTTATTTGAAAATTAGTAACATATGGTTTTAATGTTTTAAAATGTGAAGTGTAATAAATATAAAAACGTATCTTATTAGTCATTGTCCTTGAATTTTCACGAGGATGTTTGCTGAATATGTAATCAACAAATTCAGAGTAAATCTTTTGAATTTTTATAGCATCTTTTTTTATTGAGTTGAAATATTTTTTTCCTAAATTTTCAATCTTGCTATAACTATAGGACTTATCAATCTTTAAATTCTCTATATCACTTTTTTCAAAATATTTTACATAAGAAGTGAAAAATTTAGTAAACCAAACAAAATATTCATCAAAATTAGAGAAATTTGTATTTAAAAAATTAATTAGATTTGTTCCTATGTTATCAATTGAGAAATGGTCTTTTATAAAGAAATGGCAATTTGGAAGTTCACCTAATTCATAGTAATGTAACTTTTTGGGTATATCTAAATGATCTGTTTTTCTTTTTATTTTATTTGTAAAAGGTTTGGTTTTTACATATGTAGTAAATAATTCTTCATATTCTTTATATTCATCTTCAGTTAAGCAATCTTTTACAATATCCAAAACTGAAACACCTTTAGGTAATTTACAATCTGGATCACCATACAATAAAGTTATATGTTTGATTTCTTCTTCACTATTAATACAAATATGTATATTACTATTTATTTTATCTTCTTTCATAATTCCTCCGTTAACAGCTATTTTAAAATACTAAAGTTAACCTGCTATCAAAATAAACAAAAAAGTATTTACATAGTTAACTATTCACAGCATAATGCATATGTTAACAAAAGTCAATGCAAATTTGCAAAAAAACAGGAGGTGGTACTATGGAAGTACAAAAAGTTCAAAGAACAACACTAACGATGAAAGAAGCATCAGAGTATTTAGGCATTTCATATTGGTTAATTAATCAACTGGTAAGGAAAAAACAAATTCCATATTGCAAAGTTGGTGGAAAATATTTATTTAGAGTACAAGCACTAGATGAATATTTAAAAAACATGGAATTACAATCTATGAATTAAATTTTAAAGAAAGAGAGGAAAAGAGGAAATGCATAAGATACAATGGTTAAAAATCGATGTAAATTTATTTGCAAATAGAAAAATTCAAATATTACTGAAAGAGCCTGATGGAGATACATATATTAGAGTATGGCTTCAATTATTAATTTTAGCTATGGAATGTAATAAAGAAGGAAAATTATTAATAAGTGATAATAAAACAATGACAATAGAATATTTTTCGAAGATTATGGGAAAGTCTGAAGAAAAAATGCAAGAAATTATTAAGAAATTTTTAGAATTAGATATGATTATTTTAGATAGCAATGTGTACAAAATAAAAAACTGGAATGAATATCAAAGTATTAAAACTTATAAAAAATATAAGGAACAAGCTAGATTAAGGCAACAAAAATATCGTGAAAAAAAGAAAAGTGAAAAAAGTGATGCTACAGTAACGTTATGTAACGGAGAAGAAAAAAAGAATAAAGAAATAAGAAAGGAAGAAGAGAACACAAATGGGTTTAGAAAATATGAAATGTAAATCTAAAGATGAGATTTTCCACAATAAATGCAAATTCTGTGGAAAAGATTTAAAACCAATAGGTTTAGATTATTTATATGCAAATATACCCTTAAGTTCAATAGAGTATGAAAGATGCAATTGTAAACAATCAAAAGCTTATTGGAATGAAATAGATTTAAAAGAAGAAATACAAAAGAAAAGGAAACATTTTGAACAAATGATTAGGCAATTTTATATACAAAATTATAGTAGTAAACGAATACAAGATTATCAATTTAAAAACTTAATAATAACAGAAAATAATAAGAAAGAAATAGAAATTGCAAAAGATTTTACAGAAAAATGTATAAATAAAAATCAAAAAAATGGACTTATTATTACTGGAAAATCTGGAGTTGGAAAAATGCATTTAGCAACAGCTATTTTAAATAAACTAACTGAAAAAGATATGTTAGTTTTAATGGGAAGACTAATTGCATTGCTGGATGTAATTAAAGATACTTTTAAAGATTCTTCAAGTAAAGAAAAAGATATAATAGAATTATATTCTAAGGTTGATATGCTTATAATTGATGATTTAGGAACAGAAAGAATTAGTTGTTGGGCATTAGAAAAATTGTATACAATTATAGAAAATAGAAATGAAAATAAATTGCCAATTATAGTAACAACTAGATTTGATAAAGGGAGCTTATTAGATAGATTTTGTCAAAGTGAAGATGAAGAATTAGCTGAAGCTGTTATTGAAAAG
>ENA-OOQO01000674-OOQO01000674.1-human-gut-metagenome-genome-assembly--contig:-NODE-674-length-19638-cov-2.550222_pt1 | contig 19638 bp, 19 predicted proteins | sample MGYA00241088_ERZ501162 | MGnify/ENA primary metagenome ERZ501162 (study PRJEB25962, sample SAMEA2042497) | human gut metagenome | biome: human gut; feature: human-associated habitat; material: faeces... | reverse complement strand
TTCAGGAGGAAGTTTTGGCGGCGGTGGACGTTCAAGCAGTTTCGGCGGCGGACGTTCAAGTAGTTTCGGTGGAGGATTTTCAAGCGGTCCAAGCCACCGTTCACCATATTACGGAGGTTCAAGAAGCTCGTATTACGGACGGCCGACAAGAAGGGTGTACTATGGTTCGCGTGGTTCATCACCATGCGGATGTATGTTTGGTTTCCTTATATTTGCGATGATTTTTATCGGCGGTTTATTTTCAGCATTGGGTGGTTCGTTAGGTAGTAATATTACCAAGAGTAACGAGAAGCGTGAGAAAATGGACACTTCCAACACTACATATTCCAACACATGGTTTGTTGACGAACTTGGATGGTTAGGAAGAGGAAGTAAGCTTAGAGACGGTCTTGAAAGCTTCTATAAGAAGACCGGTGTACAGCCTTTAGTATATCTTGCAGAATACAAAGAAGACTATGATTTTAACAATTATGATTATATGTATGCAAAAGCAGAAGCTCTTTATGAAAAGCTGTTCGGTTCAGATGAAGGACATCTCCTTTTCGTGTACTTTGCGTGCAAGAATGATTATCCGTCATTAATGGATGGAAAAGCATTCTATATATGCGGTAAGCAGACGGAAGTGGTTATGGATGAAAATGCCAAGTCTATTCTTGAGTCTTCATATAACTACTACTATTATGGTGATACATCTATAAGTGTTGAGGAGATGCTTGCCAAGACATTTACAAAAGCCGGTAAAGAGATAATGAAAGGACCTATCAGAATCAGATACGTTGTTATAATTATAGTATCTGTTGTAGGTGCTATCGTTGTTATTTCATTACTGTTTAAGTGGTGGAAAGCAAGAAAGGCACAGAAGAACAAAGAAGCAGAGGACCTTGAAAAGATTCTCAGCAAACCGCTTGAGACATTTGGCAAATCAGATGTAGACGATTTAAAGGATAAATACAAAGACTGAATATAATAACTAAATGGCAAGGAATATCCTTGCCATTTGTTGCAGATAGGGAAATACAGAAGATGCATTATGTGTGGAAACAGAGTGGGGAATTATGCTATGGAAATAACTACAAAAAGAAAAAGCCTGATGGGCACATTTAATTACATAATAATATTACCGGTGTTTTTTATCGGTATTGTTATGGCAGGTATAAGCTATATTCTGATTAAGAAGAATGTATATTATGAGATTCGGTCAGGTATGGAAAATGAGGCATATACATTAGCCAATACTTATGATGTTATGTATCCCGGATATTATGAATTGGTTAAGGCGGAGAATCTTATGGCTCTTAAGAAAGGAGAACATTATCTTACCAATGATTTTATTGATAACATAAAAGAGGATACGGGACTTGAGATAACAATTTTTTACAATGACATAAGGATGATTACAACCTTATACAGTGATAATAAAAGAATTACCGGAAGTAAAATGAATTCGGCAATCAAAAAGGATGTTCTTGACAATGGATACTCTAAGTTTTATGACGATGTAAGAATAGAAGAAGAACGTTTTTTTGCATATTATCTGCCGGTCCATAACGGAAGCGAGAATATAATAGGTGCAATATGTATACTGAAGCCGGCAAATCAGATTCATTCAAAATTTGCAAAACAGGTAATTCCGCTTATTGCGATGATTATTGCCGGTGTTGTGATTATTACGTATCTGAATTATCTTTACTTTGGTAAACTTAATAAGAATTTCAAACATATAAGAAATTTCCTCGGGGAAGTTACAGGCGGCAATCTTAAAGCTGAAATGAACCGGGAAGCCCTGGCAAGGGAAGATGAAATAGGAGATGTTGCAAAGGCAAGCGTAAATATGCAGAGGTCTTTGAGAAATCTTATAGTTAAAGATTCACTTACTGATTTATATAATAGGAGATATTGCAACCAGAATCTTAAAAACATATCGGAGCAATATATAAAGACGGGGGAACCGTATACCCTTGCGATAGCGGATATTGACTTTTTCAAAAAAGTTAATGATACATACGGACACATCGCAGGCGATGAAGTGCTGGTAAGCGTTGCACAGATTATGAAGAAAAGTATGGCCGGAAAGGGTTTTGCTGCAAGGTGGGGTGGTGAGGAATTTCTGCTTGTATATACAGGCTGTGATATGGAAACTACATTAACTTATCTTGAAATGCTTGTAGAAGCCATACGTGAAATGCGTGTTGAGTATGACGATAAGGCAATCAAAATTACCATAAGTATAGGTGTAGCAACAGGAAACGGTGACTCTGTTGATAAAGTATTATGTACAGCAGATGACAGATTATATCATGCAAAAAAAGAGGGACGTGACAGAGTTGTCTCAGATTAAAAAATTATTTCTAAACTGAAACTTATGTTGACTTTTTAGATATCCATTGATAACATAACGTTAAAAGGTTGTGAGGCGTAAGCCTTAAAATATATGATAACATTAGGAGGAACTTAAATGAGCCATTATTCCAAAGAGGACATTATTAAGTTTGTAGAGGAGAACGACGTTGAGTTTATCAGACTTCAGTTTACCGATCTTTTCGGTATCCTTAAGAACGTTGCAATTCCTAAGAGCCAGTTAAAGAAAGCACTTGATAATCAGATGATGTTTGACGGTTCATCAATTGACGGCTTTGCCCGTATTGAGGAATCAGATATGTGTCTTCGTCCTGATCTTGACAGTTTTGTTATATTCCCATGGAGACCACAGACAGGTAAAGTTGCAAGATTAATTTGCGATGTTTATAAGACTGACGGTACACCATTTGAAGGAGATCCAAGGCATATCCTTAAGAAAGCGATGGCAGAAGCTGAGAAGATGGGATACACATTCAATGTAGGACCTGAATGCGAATTTTTCTTATTTAACGTGGATGAGAACGGGGCACCTACAACCAATTCTAATGATCAGGCTGCATATTTTGACCTGGGACCTAATGATCTCGGAGAAAATGCAAGACGTGACATGGTACTTACACTTGAAGATATGGGATTTGTTATTGAAGCATCCCATCATGAGTGTGCACCTGCACAGCATGAGATTGATTTCAAATATGGTGAAGCAGTCAAGACAGCGGATTCAATTATGACATTTAAACTTGCTGTTAAGACCATCGCCCAGAGACATGGACTGCATGCGACATTCATGCCTAAGCCTAAGGCTAATATGGCAGGTTCAGGTATGCACATCAATATGTCTCTTGAAAAAGATGGTAAGAATGTATTTGCTGATGAGAATGGTAAGAATGGATTAAGTGAAGAAGCATACCATTTTATAGCAGGGCTTATGAAGCATATTAACGGAATTGTTGCAATAACCAATCCTCTCGTTAATTCATATAAGAGACTTATTCCCGGCTATGAAGCACCTGTTTATATAGCATGGTCTGCTAAAAACAGAAGTCCTCTTATCAGAATTCCGGCAGCCAGAGGAAAGGGAACAAGAGTAGAACTTCGTAATCCGGATCCGACAGCTAATCCATATCTTGCACTTGCTGTATGCCTTATTGCAGGACTTGATGGAATCAAGAATAAATTAGAAGTCTGTGACAGCGTTGATGCGAACATCTATGCCATGACTAAGAAAGAAAGAAGAGAAAGAGGAATTGACAGTCTTCCTGAGACTCTTATTGATGCAGTCAAGCACCTTGAAAAAGATGAACTCATCATGGAATTCCTTGGCGAAGAGACAGCAGAAAAATATATCGAAGCTAAGAAGGCGGAATGGAAATCATACAAGGTTGCCGTAAGTGAATGGGAAGTCAACCAGTATCTGAGTACATATTAATATCCAATCACCGGAGGCAGTAATATGGAGAACGTTGTAGTTGTTTTCCCAAAGCTGGATGATGGCAATAAAATTAAAGCTGTTCTTGTTAAAAATGGTATTAATGTTGATTATGTATGTACAAGTGGTGCACAGGCACTTGAGTATGTAAATAAGCTGAATGAAGGAATTGTGGTATGCAGTTATCGTTTTACGGATATGTATTACACACAGTTAAAAGAAGATTTGCCGGATGGTTTTGAGATGCTTTTGGTGGCATCTAAAGGCCACTGGCTTGATGGAGAGGATACCCATATTATTAAAATTGGTACTCCTCTCAAAATTTTTGATCTGTTAAATACAGTTCATATGATGTTTGAAGCACAGACAAGGCGCCGCAAGAAGAACAGAGTTGTACCAAAATTCAGAACCGAAGAAGACAGAAAAGTAATTAAAGAAGCAAAAAGTGTATTGATGGACAGAAATAATATGTCAGAGTCTGAAGCACATGCGTATCTGCAGAAATGCAGTATGGACAGTGGTAACAGCCTTGTAGAGACAGCGGGCATGGTAATATGTCTGTACAGATGCTGATAGAAAGAGGTAACCTATGAAATTTACTAAGATGGAAGGTCTTGGAAATGACTATGTATATGTAAATTGTCTTGAGGAGCAGATTACTGATCCTTCAAAGACTGCGATTGAAGTAAGTGACAGACATTTTGGAATCGGTTCTGACGGACTTATTCTTATCAAACCTTCTGATAAAGCAGATTTTTTTATGGAAATGTATAATGCAGACGGTTCCCAGGGAAAGATGTGCGGCAACGGAATAAGGTGCGTCGGCAAATTTGTATATGATTACGGCCTTACCGATAAGACAGAAATAACCGTGGATACCTTAGCAGGAATAAAATACCTTAGTCTCAATATTGAAAACAAAGCAGTGAAGTCAGTCAGGGTTAATATGGGTAAGCCTGAATTTGCTCCTGCCCTTATACCTGTCAAAGCGGACGGGGACGTTGTTATTGACAAGGAATTTCTTTTTGGCGGCAATGCCTACAGGATAACCTGTGTGTCAATGGGTAATCCTCATTGTATTACATACATGGATGATATTAAGAATCTTGAAATTGAAAAAATCGGACCTGTATTTGAAAATGACAGTATTTTTCCTGACAGGGTCAATACAGAGTTTGTCGAAGTTATAGACAGAGATACTCTTTCAATGAGAGTATGGGAAAGAGGCTCAGGAGAGACTCTTGCCTGCGGAACAGGCGCATGTGCGGTAGCGGTGGCGTCTATTCTTAACGGTCTTTGCAATGACAGCGTAACGGTAAAACTTCTGGGCGGTGACTTAAAGATAACATGGGACCGGGAAGCTGACGTTGTTTATATGGAAGGACCTGCCAATATTGTATTTACCGGTGAATGGAACCGATAAAATATATAATATTCCGGAGGAAACAATATGTTCAAAATTAATGAAAACTACCTTAAATTACCTGGAAGTTATCTTTTTTCCACAGTAGGAAGAAAGGAAAGGGAATATAAAAGCGCTCATCCCGACAAAAAGGTAATCAAATTAAGCATCGGCGACGTAACACAGCCGATTGCACCTACAATTATTAAGGCAATGCATGCAGCAGTTGATGAAATGGGTAATGCAGCAACATTTCACGGATATGCACCTGACCTTGGATATGAATTTTTGCGTAAGGCAATAGCTGACGGCGACTATAAGACAAGAGGCGTTGATATTGCCATTGATGAAATATTTGTATCGGACGGTGCAAAATGCGACTCAAGTAATATCCAGGAGATACTCGGACTTGATGACAGAATTGCAGTAGGTGATCCTGTATACCCTGTATATGTGGATTCTAACGTTATGGCAGGACGGGCAGGCGACTATAACAGTACAACAGGAACATGGAGTAATGTTATATATATGCCTTGCAAGGAAGAAAATAATTTCGCTCCCGAGCTTCCAAAGGAAGTACCTGACATAATATATCTTTGCTTCCCTAATAATCCTACGGGAGCTACAATTAACAAAACAGAACTTCAGAAATGGGTTGATTATGCTAACGAGCACAAATCACTTATCATATATGATGCAGCTTATGAAGCATATATATCGGATGCGGATGTTCCTCACACAATTTATGAGTGTGACGGTGCCAAGACATGCGCTATCGAGCTCAAGAGTTTTTCAAAGAATGCAGGATTCACAGGTGTAAGACTTGGTTATACCGTAATTCCAAAAGAACTTGAATGTGACGGTGTGAAGCTTAATGCTCTCTGGGCAAGAAGACACGGCACTAAGTATAACGGAGCACCTTATATCGTGCAGAGAGCCGGAGAAGCGGTATATTCCGAAGCCGGCAAGGCAGAACTTAAGGAACAGGTTGCTTACTACATGAAAAATGCAAAGGTAATCAAGGACGGACTTAAGAATGCCGGATACTCTGTATCAGGCGGTGTCAACGCTCCATATATCTGGTTAAAGACAATAGACGGAATGACTTCATGGGAATTCTTCGACTATGTTCTTGAAAATGCCAATGTTGTAGGAACACCGGGTTCAGGATTCGGACCAAGCGGCGAGGGCTACTTCAGACTGACAGCATTCGGAACATACGAAAATACCGTAGAAGCCATCGAGAGAATGAAGAAGATTATTAAATAATTTTAATTTAAGGCATCCTGACCTGAAAATGGGAGGGGTGCCTTAAAAAATAAGGAGGTAATGAATAATGAAAAAATTAGGATTTATATTTGCTTTAGTTGCCGCAATTGTTATGATGACAGGTTGTGGTAAAAGCAACAGTAATACGGGGAAAACACTTGAACTGATTATATATTTTGAATCTTCGGATGTATCTTTATGTAAAGAGGAACTGCACGAATGGCTGGGAGATAAGTATGAGATATTGTCAGAAGAATATAAGACAGATGAAGAACAGGCGGATGAATTCAGGAATAAATATGATTTGAATGAAAATATGTTTAACATCGAAACCGGTAAAGTAACAATCTGCACACTCCTGTTGGATAATATAAAAGATGGGACAGAAGCAGAAAAAATTAAGCAGGGCATGGGTGAAGTTAAAAATGTAGGGTTAGTAAAAATGTCATACCCATATGAAAAGCAGGATGAGAATGGAATTGTTGCTTCCATAAAAGATAAATATTCCGTTGAAGAGGTAGGTTATACAAATTTTTCCGAAGACATAAAGAAATATAAAGAGCAAAATCCTGATGAAGTGGTTGTTGTTCCGCAGAAAAATATTTTTATTTGTAAGATGCGTATTAAAAATATAAAAAATGAGTCAGAGATAAAAACAATAGTAGCTGAAATTGAAAAAGATGAAAAAGTAAGTCAGGTAGAATATATAAGACCTACTTATCATTAATGGTATAAAAAAGATGAATAATTATCAGAAAGAGATTGTTTTTAAGAAATAGTCATGCCACTAATCCTCATTTTCCCCCTTGCATTAATATTTTGTATGTGATACTATTTATTCCATGGTGAAAGGCAATGAACAAGACTCATATTCATGGACCCCGACAGGAAGAAGACATCATCGACTGAGAGTGACTTCAGGAGGGACGGAATAGCGGGAACACTTGGGAGCCGGCTTTCTGAACTTAAGTAGGTCAGCACGTTGGTACGCGTTAAGTACGAGAGAGGAAGATTTTCTTCAATGCGGGTGGTACCGCGGATAATGTGATTATTCGTCCCGGAATACAATGTATTTGTATTCCGGGATTTCTTTTGTTTGAAGATATGGTTTTAATCACAGAAAATTATTTTAGGAGGACCAACATGGGAAATATTTACAGAGATATGACTCTTGAAAATTTAGACGAGTCATATATTGGCAAAGAACTTAAAGTGGCAGGATGGGTAGAGAATATCCGTGACCACGGTGGAGTTTCTTTTATCGATTTAAGAGATATGTACGGCGTATTGCAGGTCGTAATAAGAGATACGGAACTTCTTAAAGGAATTAAAAAAGAAGAAAGCATTTCCGTAGAAGGATTAATGGAACAGAGAGACGAAGAGACATATAATCCTAAGATTAAGTCAGGAACAATCGAACTTGAAGCACATAAAATAACAACACTTGGACAGGTGTATACACAGCTTCCGTTTGAAATCCAGACATCCAAGGAAGTAAGGGAAGATGTAAGATTAAAATATCGTTATCTCGATTTAAGAAATGAAAAAGTAAAAGACAATATTTTATTCAGATCAAAAGTAATAGCATATCTCCGTCAGAAAATGACAGAGATGGGATTTGTTGAAATACAGACACCAATTCTTTGTGCATCATCACCTGAAGGCGCAAGAGATTATATCGTTCCATCAAGAAGATATAAAGGTAAATTCTATGCACTTCCACAGGCACCACAGCAGTATAAGCAGCTTCTCATGGTATCGGGAATTGATAAGTATTTCCAGATTGCACCATGTTTCAGAGATGAAGATGCAAGAGCTGACCGTTCACCGGGAGAATTTTACCAGTTGGATTTTGAAATGAGCTTCGCAACACAGGAAGACGTATTCAAAATCGGTGAAGAAGTATTAACATCAACATTTGAAAAATTTGCACCTGAAGGGTATGAAGTAACTAAAGCACCTTATCCTATTATCAGCTATAAGCAGGCAATGCTTGAGTTTGGTTCGGATAAGCCTGACCTTCGTAACCCACTCAGAATTATAGATGTAACGGATTTCTTCCAGAAATGTACATTTAAGCCATTTATCGGCAAGACTGTAAGAGCAATCAAGGTTCATGCCAATATGTCAAAGGGCTTCCATGAGAAGCTTCTCAAGTTCGCAACAGGAATCGGAATGGGCGGACTTGGATACCTTGAGGTACTTGAAGACGGAAGTTACAAGGGACCTATTGACAAGTTTATACCTGACGAACTTAAAGAAGAATTTAAGACAATCGCAGGACTTAGCACAGGCGATACAATTTTCTTTATGGCTGATAAGGAAGAAAGAGCAGCATTTTTTGCAGGACAGATTCGTACAGAGCTGGGAACAAAGCTTGATTTAATTGAGAAGAACGCATACAGATTTTGTTATGTAAATGACTTCCCAATGTTTGAAAAAGATCCTGAGACCAAGAAAATCGGATTTACACATAATCCATTTTCAATGCCACAGGGCGGACTTGAAGCACTTAATACCAAAGATCCTCTCGATATCCTTGCATACCAGTATGATATCGTATGTAACGGTGTAGAATTATCATCAGGAGCAGTCCGTAACCACGATATGCAGATAATGGTTAAAGCATTTGAAATCGCAGGTTATGATGAAGAAGTATTAAAGGCAAAATTTGGCGCATTGTATAATGCGTTCCAGTTCGGTGCACCACCACATGCAGGAATGGCTCCGGGCGTTGACCGTATGATTATGCTTCTCAGAAATGAAGAAAATATCCGTGAAGTAATAGCATTCCCAATGAGCGGAACCGCACAGGACCTTATGTGCGGAGCACCTAACGAAGTAACAGAGCAGCAGCTCAGAGAAGTTCATATTAAAGTAAGAGATTAATTTGAGGTAAAAGAATGGCAAATGTTATTAGCGATGAAACAATAGAATATGTCGGTATACTTGCTAAACTTGAATTGTCTGATGAAGATAAGGAAAACGCCAAGAAGGATATGGCAAGTATGCTTGATTACATTGACAAACTCGGAGAACTTGATACAACAGGCGTTGAGCCGATGTCCCATATTTTCCCTGTATCAAATGTAATGAGAGAAGACGAGATAACTAACGGAGACGGAAGCGAAGCTACACTCCGTAACGCTCCGGAACGTAATGATGACGCATTTATTGTGCCTAAGACAGTAGAATAGAAAGGAGGAACAACATGAGTTTACTTGATTTAACGGCAGTAGAACTTTCTAAGGAAATCAAAGCCGGTAAAGTAACGGCTGTGGAAGCAATGCAGGCGGTTCTTGATAAAATCAATGAGAGAGAAGACGAACTTAACTGTTACGTTACCATAGATAAAGAAAAAGCACTGGATGAAGCCAAAAGAGTGCAGAAGGAAATTGAAGAAGGCAGACTTACAGGACCGCTTGCAGGCGTGCCTGTAGCAATTAAGGACAATATGTGTACCGAAGATATGCTTACAACCTGTTCTTCAAAAATACTTTATAATTTTGTTCCTTCTTTTTCGGCTGAAGCAGTTAATAAATTAAAAGAAGCAGGTGCGGTAATTATTGGCAAAACCAACATGGATGAATTTGCCATGGGTTCTACCACAGAGACTTCTGCTTTTGGAATTACCAAAAATCCTCATAATGAGGAACATGTACCGGGAGGTTCATCAGGCGGATCGGCAGCAGCGGTAGCAGCAGAGGAATGTTTCTTTGCATTGGGTTCGGACACAGGTGGCTCAATAAGGCAGCCGGCATCATACTGCGGTGTTGTAGGCATGAAACCAACATACGGAACTGTGTCAAGATACGGGCTTATCGCTTACGGTTCGTCACTTGACCAGATTGGACCTCTTTGCAAGGATGTTACGGACTGCGCAACAATTATGGAAGTAATAGCAGGCCATGACAAGAAGGATTCCACATCTATGAAGAGGGACGACCTTGATTTTACATCTGCGCTTACAGATGATGTAAAAGGAATGAAAATCGGTATTCCAAGAACTTATTTCGGAGAAGGACTTGACCCTGAAGTAAAAGAAGCCGTCCTTAATGTTGCAAAGACATTGGAAGCAAAGGGCGCAGTCGTTGAGGAATTTGACCTGGATTTAGTAGATTACGCAATTCCTACCTATTACACCATAGCAGCCGCAGAGGCAAGCTCTAACCTTGAAAGATTTGACGGTGTAAAATACGGATACAGGGCAAAAGATTATGATGATCTCCACAGCATGTATAAAAGAACACGTTCTGAAGGATTCGGTGCCGAGGTTAAGAGAAGAATTTTACTTGGTTCATTCGTATTAAGTTCAGGATATTATGATGCATATTATCTTAAAGCATTAAGAGTAAAAGCTCTTATTAAGAAAGCTTTTGATGAGGCCTTTGCAAAATATGATCTTTTAATCGGACCTGTGGCACCTACCACAGCACCAAAGATTGGTTCATCTTTATCAGACCCAATTAAGATGTATCTTGGCGATATATATACTATTTCTTTAAATCTTGCAGGGCTTCCGGGATTAAGTGTACCTTGCGGTAAAGATTCCGACGGACTCCCTATCGGAGTACAGTTTATCGGAGACTGCTTTAAAGAAAAGAATCTTATTCGTGCCGGTTTCACTTATGAACAGGCAAGAGGAAAGTTTGAATAGGAGGAGCGGATTATGGCAAAAGAATATGAAACAGTCATCGGACTTGAAGTTCATGTAGAACTTGCAACCAAAACAAAAATTTTCTGCGGATGCTCCACTGCTTTTGGCGGAGCACCTAATACACATACATGCCCTGTCTGTACAGGTATGCCGGGTTCACTTCCTGTTCTTAATAAAAAGGTTGTTGAATATGCGGCAGCAGTAGGACTTGCAACTAACTGTAACATTACAAAGGATTGTAAGTTTGACAGAAAGAACTATTTCTACCCTGATAACCCACAGAACTATCAGATTTCGCAGTTATATCTTCCTATATGCAGGGACGGACACGTTGACATTGAATTAGAAGACGGAACTGTCAAGCCGGTAAGAATCCATGAGATTCATATGGAGGAAGATGCAGGCAAGCTGGTACATGATGACTGGTCCGGAGAGTCCCTTGTGGATTTTAACCGTTCGGGCGTACCTCTTATCGAAATCGTATCGGAACCTGACATGAGAAGTGCCAAAGAAGTAATTGCATATCTTGAAAAACTAAGACTTATAATCCAGTATCTCGGTGCATCTGATTGTAAATTACAGGAAGGTTCAATGAGAGCCGATGTCAATCTTTCAGTAAGGGAAGTGGGAACTGCAGAATTCGGAACAAGAACCGAGACAAAGAACCTTAACTCCTTCAGTGCCATTGAAAGGGCAATAGAAGCTGAAAAGAACAGACAGATTGATTTGATTGAATCAGGTGAAAAAGTAGTTCAGGAAACAAGACGTTGGAATGACGATAAAGAATATTCCTACGCAATGCGTTCAAAAGAAGACGCACAGGATTACAGATATTTCCCGGATCCTGACCTTGTTCCAATACACATCAGTGATGAGTGGCTTGAAGAGATAAGAAGCAGACAGCCTGAATTTAAGACAGAGAAGATGAAACGATACAAAGAAGAATTCGGTATTCCTGATTACGATATTGAAATCCTCACAGATTCAAAGAAACTTGCGGATATTTTTGAACAGACAACAGCAATCTGTAATAATCCTAAAAAGGTTTCCAACTGGCTTATGGTTGAGACTATGAGAATTATCAAAGAAAAATCAATGGATGTATCGGATATCAGTTTTTCACCTGCTAATCTTGCCGCACTTATTAAATTAACTGATGACGGAAGCATTAACAGTTCTGTAGCCAAAGAAGTATTTGAAAAAATATTTGACGAGGATATTGACCCTGTTAAATATGTTGAAGAAAACGGACTTAAGCAGGTTAATGACGAAGGTGCATTGAAAAAGACTGTTGAAGACGTTATTGCAGCTAATCCACAGTCTGTAGAAGATTACAGAAGCGGTAAGGAAAAGGCGATAGGCTTCCTTGTAGGACAGACTATGAAAGCCATGAAAGGCAAAGCTAATCCTGCCATGGTCAATGATATGCTCAAAGAGCTTTTAAAATAATTCAGAAAGGCGGATTGATAACATGAACGAAAAGATTAAAGAATACAAAATTGATAATATTGTAATGGGTATTTTATCGGCAGTAGTAGGTGTGATACTTGTTATTTTCCCGGGAACCACACTCAGGATGATAGGTTATCTTGTAAGTGCAGCATTATTCCTTATGGGAATTGTCTCAATTATAATTTATATGAGAAGAAAAACAGAAGATAACTTTATGAAAAACGATTTCTTAAAAGGACTTGTAGCAATTACGCTGGGTGTATGTACCATTCTTAAAGTCGAAGTTGTTATTTCACTTCTGCCGCTTATATTAGGAATTATTATAATAATCAGCGGATGCAGCAAGCTTCAGGAAACTATTGATATGGCAAGGGTAAAAAGCCCAAGCTGGCTTATACTTCTGATTGCGGCAATTATTAATATAGCCCTTGGTGTACTTGTTGTATGCAATCCGTTTGATACTATGAAATTACTTGTAACCATCATAGGAATAGGAATGATATTCGGTGGTGTAACCGATGTCTTTATTACACTTCATATCGCAAAGAAAATGGGTGGAAAAGATAAAGATATTATTGACGTAAACTATGAGGAAAAACTGTAATAAATAAAAAAACAGTTGACAAATAAATTAATAATGATATTATGAACATATGAACAGTAATTCATATGTTCATTTTTTTGAAAAGGAAGTGAAATTATGGCAATTAATGATGTTGAGTGTTGTGAAGCGGTGCATATACATTCAGATGTACTGGAGAAAATTAATATGGATATGCCGGACGAAGATGAGCTCTATGATCTGGCAGAACTTTTTAAGGTATTTGGTGACTCAACGAGAATCAGAATTTTGTATGTTCTGTTTGAATCGGAAGCATGTGTATGTGATATAGCAACGGCACTTAATATGAATCAGTCCGCTATTTCACACCAGCTTAGAATACTTAAGCAGAACAGGCTTGTTTCATGCAGACGTGATGGTAAATCAGTTATTTACAGTCTGGCTGACGAACATGTACGGCTTATTATTGGTCAGGGAAGAGACCATCTGGAAGAGGAAAACAAATAAAGTTTTTTGCGTAAGGAGATTATTATTATGAAGAAAAAATTTAAACTTATCGACTTGGATTGCGCAAACTGTGCAGCAAAGATGGAAGAAGGTATCAAGAAAATTTCAGGAGTTAAGGATGCAAGTGTAAGTTTTATGACACAGAAACTTGTTCTTGAAGCCGATGATGACAGGTTTGATGAAATTATGAAAGAAGTTGTGGCAGTTTGTGCCAAGGTAGAACCTGACTGTAAGATTGAATGTTAAGAAAGGGCTGACCATATATGAGCAGCAAGCAGAAAAAGACACTGACAAGAATAATAGTGTCCTTCGTAATATTTGTTCCGCTTTTTGTGTTGGAACATCTTGGGGTATTTGATAAACTGCCAAACGAATGGATACTTGGCGGAATTTATTTAGTTCCTTATATCATAATCGGTTATGACATAGTTATTAAAGCGGCAAGAAATATCAGCCACGGGCAGATATTTGATGAGAATTTCCTTATGATGATTGCCACATTCGGAGCATTCGGAGTAAAGGAATTTGAAGAAGCCGTAGCGGTAATGCTTTTCTATCAGGTAGGTGAACTTTTTCAGGGATATGCGGTTGGCAAATCCCGTCAGTCCATATCAGAGATGATGGATATATGTCCTGAATATGCCAATATTGAAGAGAACGGTGAATTAAAGCAGGTTGATCCTGATGATGTTGAAATCGGCAGTATCATTGTTATCAAACCGGGCGAAAAAGTTCCTCTTGACGGAGTGATTATCGAAGGAAATTCCATGCTGGATACGGCAGCACTTACCGGAGAATCTGTTCCAAGAAGTGCCAAGGCCGGTGACGAGATTGTCAGCGGATGCGTAAACGGCAGCGGAACACTTAAAGTAAAGACAACAAAGGCTTTTGAGGATTCAACGGTAGCTAAGATTCTTGAACTTGTGGAAAATGCAAGCTCCAAGAAAGCAAGAGTCGAAAACTTCATTACAAGATTTGCAAAATATTACACCCCTGTTGTTACAATAGCGGCAGTTATAATTGCCATCATCCCATCCATAATAACAGGAAACTGGGGTGACTGGATAACAAGAGCCTGCATCTTTCTTGTAATTTCATGTCCTTGTGCCCTCGTAATATCGGTTCCTCTCGGATTTTTCAGCGGAATCGGTTCGGCATCAAGAATCGGTGTCCTTGTAAAGGGAAGTAATTTCCTTGAGGCTGTTGCGGAAGTAACAACCATTGTAATGGATAAAACAGGAACACTTACCAAAGGTGAATTTAAGGTATCGGAAATTGTAGCTTCAGGAATATCAGAAGAAAGGCTTCTTGAAATAGCGGCATACGGCGAAAGTTTTTCAACACATCCTATAGCTGCATCAATTAAAGAGGCTTATGACAATAAGATTGATACAGACAGGATTAAAGACGTTAAAGAGATTTCCGGACATGGTGTGGAGCTTTTACTTGACGGTAAAGAAACACTTGTCGGCAATGGTAAACTTTTAAAATCCCACAATATTGCGTATGAAGAACATAAATCCGGCGGAACAGTTGTATACGTTGCGTATGACAACACTTTTGTGGGAGCGATAGTAATTTCAGATACTATCAAAGACGGCGCCAAAGAAGCTGTAGCGGATATGAAGAAGGTTGGCGTAAAGAATGTTGTAATGCTCACCGGAGACAGACAAAAGGCAGCAGAAGAAGTAGCCAAAGAACTTGGTATCGACACAGTATATTCAGAACTTCTGCCATCTGATAAAGTACAGAAAGTAGAAGAACTCTTAGCCTCAAAAACAGGCAAAGAAAAAGTTGCCTTTGTGGGTGACGGAATCAATGATGCACCGGTGCTTACAAGAGCAGACGTCGGTATTGCCATGGGAAGCATGGGAAGCGATGCCGCAATAGAGGCAGCAGACATTGTATTAATGGATGATGATGTAAGAAAAATAGCATCAACAGTTAAAATAGCACGAAAGACATTAGGCGTTGTTAAGCAGAACATAGTGTTTGCTCTGGGAGTCAAGTTTATCGTATTAATACTTGGTGCACTCGGCGTTGCCAATATGTGGGAAGCTGTTTTTGCGGATGTCGGTGTTTCGGTAATAGCAATTCTGAACTCTATGAGAGTTCTTAAAAAATAAAAGGGCTGAATAAGCTCTTTTATTTAAAACATATGGTTAGTCACAACTAACAATAAGGAGGATAACATGTTTTTGAAAATTAAAGGAATAAGAAAATCTTACGGTACGGAGGAAAATCGTGTTGAGGTTTTGAAAGGAATTGATTTAGAAGTAGAAAAAGGTCAGATTTGCGTACTCCTCGGACAGTCAGGTTCAGGAAAATCTACACTGCTTAACATAATCGGAGGCATTGATAATGCCGACAGCGGATATGTCTCAATTAACGGAGAAAAGACAGAGGATATGGATGAAAAGAAACTGACTCTTTACAGGAGAAAACATCTCGGATATGTATTCCAGATGTATAATTTAATCCCTAACCTCAATGTAAAGGAAAATATAGAGGTAGGTGCTTACCTTAGCGATAATCCGTTAGACATTGACGACCTTTTAAAAACACTTGGCTTATATGAACACAGACACAAATTACCTAACCAGTTATCCGGTGGACAGCAGCAGAGAGTTTCTATAGGAAGGGCAATAGTTAAAAATCCCGATATACTTCTTTGCGATGAACCCACGGGGGCACTTGATTACAATACATCCAAGGAAATCTTAAAACTTATAGAAGAAATCAATCATAAATACAACAATACGGTACTTATGGTAACTCATAATGATGCCATTAAAAATATGGCTGATGTTGTAATTAAGTTAAAAGACGGAGAAATCAGAAAACGTTACGAAAATACAGAGAAAGTCTCCGCAGCAGAGCTTGAATGGTAAGGAGGCAGCCATGAAAAATCCACTTAACAAACGTATTTTTTCGGAAATCAAATGCGATAAAGGAAGATACATAGCAATTTTTCTTTTCCTTATACTTGCCATAGGCTTTATATCAGGTTTTATCATTGCTGACAGCAGTATGATAGAAGAAGTCAATAAGAGTGACGAAAAGTACAATATAGAAAACGGTAATTTTGAGATTTATGGTAAAGTAACTCCTGAAATCCAAAAAATAGCAGATGATGAGCAAATCAGCCTTTACGAGAATTTCTATATTGAAGAAGCTGTTTTAAAGAAAAACCAGACTGAAAGCACAAGCAGATTAAGGATATTCAAAAACCGTGAGGAAGTAAATACGGTATGTGTTATGAAGGGAAAACTTCCTGAAGGCAAAGATGAAATTGCAATAGACAGAATGTATGCCGATAACAATGACCTTAAAGTAGGAGACCTCATAACCGTAGGAAATTATGAATACAAAATAACAGGACTTGTAGCACTTCCTGATTATCTTGCTCTTTTCTCGGACAATACCGATTCAATGTTTGACTCAATTAAATTCGGTGTGGCAATAGTAACACCGGAAGGTTTTGGCAGAAATAACGATGCGGTTATACACTATGATTATTCATGGAAATACAGTAACGAGCCTGAGGATGAGAAACAGGAAAAAGAATGGGCAGATAATTTCTCACTTAAACTCAGTAAAACAACCACTCTTGCAAAGTACATTCCAAAGTATTCCAATCAGGCAATTATGTTCACAAGAGATGATATGGGTGGAGACAAGGTGCTTATAGAATTCCTTTTGTATATTGTAATTGCCATTATCGCATTTATCTTTGCGGTAACAATAAGCAATACAATAGCATCTGAAGCTGCTGTAATAGGAACGCTCAGGGCATCAGGTTACAAACGAAGCGAAATAGTAATCCATTACATGGCGGGACCGCTCATTGTTACAGGGGTTGCGGCGGTAATCGGTAATGTTCTTGGCTATACCGTATTTAAAAAAATTATGGCAGATATGTATTACGGAAGTTACAGCCTTCCTACATATCATACATTGTGGAGCCCCGAAGCATTTATAAAGACTACGGTTGTTCCTCTTATTATGATGCTTATAATTAATTTTGTAATTCTGAGTTACAAATTAAGACTTAAACCGTTAAGATTTATAAGAAATGACCTTTCTTCAAGAAAGAGAAAAAAAGCCGTTAAGCTACCACATTACAAATTCCTTACAAGATTTAAAATCAGGGTTATTTTCCAGAATATGTCAGGATATGTAATGATGTTTGTAGGAATTATTTTTGCAAATGTACTCCTTATGTTTGGAATGATGATGACACCGTTGTTAAACAAATACGAGGATGACGTAATAAACAATAAACTTGCCGAATATCAGTATGTTCTTAAAGCAATGCAGCCAACAGAAACAGAAGGTGCGGAAAAATACCTTGTAACATCCTTGATTACTGATAATGACAGCGAAGAAGAAATAACTGTATACGGAATCAGCGAAAACAGTAATTATGCCAAAATTAATATAAAAGACGGGGCGCTTATTTCCGAGGGCTATCACGAGAAATACGGAATAGATAATGGAGATACAATTACCCTTGTTGAAAAGTATACGGGTACAAAACACAGTTTTAAGGTAAAAGGATATTACAACTACCCGGCAGCATTATCCGTATTCGTACCTAAAAAAGAATTCTGCGCGGAATTTAATATACCGGATGGTGCATTTAACGGATATTTCTCCAACAAAGAGATAACCGATATCGACGAAAAATACATTGCAACAAAAATAACGGAAGAAGACCTGACAAAGATGAGCCGGCAGCTTGAAAGATCAATGGGTTCAATGTTCTATATGTTTTATGGATTTGCAATAATTTTATTTATGATTATGATTTACATTCTCGCCAAGGTGGTTATCGAGAAAAACAGTAATTCCATCTCAATGGTTAAAATACTGGGTTACAATAATAATGAGATAAGAAAACTTTACATGACGTCAACCACTATAATGGTTGCAATTTGTCTGGCATTATCATTACCTGTATCATACCTGATTATCAGGAAGCTATATTACTTCTTTATGGGCGATATGAAAGGATGGCTCACTTTCTACATCAAACCTGACATATACTGGCAGATGTTCCTCATCGGAATGGCAAGTTATTTTGTGGTAGAGCTTATATTAAGCAGAAAAATCAGAAAGATACCTATGAGTGACGCACTTAAGAATGTGGAATAAAATACCCGGAGCATTAATTTAATAAATCCCACCTCTGAAAACGGAGGTGGGATTTTTACCAGGTGGGATTTTTATCCTTATAAAAATAATACAAATGATTGACAATGTAAATTAAAACGGTATAATATAATTATAAGAGATGCATATAATATTAGTATTGTATTTTGAGATGGAGGCGATTTTATGGCTACGGTACCTACACAAGTAAGAATAGATGAAAATTTAAAGAAACAGGCAAGTGAACTTTTCTCACAGTTAGGAATGGATATGTCCAGTGCAATGAATATATTCTTAAAGCAGTGCGTATTAAGAGGAGGACTTCCTTTTAGTGTTGAACTGCCACAGTATAAGCCGGAAGTATTAGAGGCAATGGAAGAAGCAAAGAGAATCAGCAAAGATCCTAATACAAAGAGATACGCTAGCTTTTCAGAGGCTTTGGAGGAGATTGATTAATGCAATATGAATTAATACTAACCGGGAAATTTAAGAAAAGTCTTAAGTTGGCAAAGAAACGAGGCTTGGATTTGAAACTTTTAGATAAAGTTATTACTATGCTGCAGAATGATATTCCTCTCGAAGAGAAATATCGTGACCATGAGCTAAAAGGAAAATACCAGGGGTTCAGGGAGTGTCACATTCAGCCGGATTGGTTATTGATTTATCTGAAGGAGAATGATGTTCTAACATTGACTTTAGTTGATACCGGAACACATGCAGATTTGTTTAATTTGTAATGAATAAAACAAAGGTGCTTCATAGTGGTTTGGGTAACGGAAAATCCAAATACCTCATAAAGGTTTGAGTAATGGATTTCCATCTGGTGGTTCTGGTGTTGGTGTAACACT
>ENA-OOQO01000656-OOQO01000656.1-human-gut-metagenome-genome-assembly--contig:-NODE-656-length-19928-cov-1.739244_pt1 | contig 19928 bp, 15 predicted proteins | sample MGYA00241088_ERZ501162 | MGnify/ENA primary metagenome ERZ501162 (study PRJEB25962, sample SAMEA2042497) | human gut metagenome | biome: human gut; feature: human-associated habitat; material: faeces... | reverse complement strand
GGTATCCCCGTAGTATCGGGCACTACGGGGTGGCTGGAACATTTACCGGAAATACGCGAAGCCTGCGAGAAAGGCCAGACTTTTTTCTATGCCTCGAATTTCAGTTTGGGAGTTAATATCTTCTTTGCCGTTAACAAATATCTGGCAGGTATCATGAACCATTTCCCCCAATATTCGGTAGAAATAGAAGAGATACACCACATTCATAAACTCGATCACCCCAGCGGGACTGCTATTACTTTGGCCGAAGATATTATCGGCCAACTCGATGCGAAACATTCGTGGAGCGAAAATATGCCGGCCGCCGATGACAGTATTCATATCACCGCCCGACGCGAAGGAGAAATACCCGGTACACACACCATCGTCTACGACAGTGCAGTGGATACGATACGTATCACCCATGAGGCAAAAAACAGAAAAGGGTTTGCCCTCGGAGCCGTCGTCGCCGCCGAATTTACCGTCGGAAAAAAGGGATTTCTCACCATGCAAGATTTATTCTCATTCCTCAAATAACACAAACCGTTATGAATCAAACGACAACCAACGACAAATACAATCTGGCAGAACGATTGAAACGTGTGAAAAAAACTCGCTGGATACGTTTCTCCATCGTGGCTTTGTTATATATAGGGTGGACTATTTGGCTAAACAATTACTATGTATTGTTCGGCCTGTTGCTACTCATCGACATCTATCTCACCCAATATATTCCGTGGGGGTGGTGGAAAACCAGTAAAAATCCGGTCGTTCGAACGGTGATGGAATGGGTCGATGCCATCGTCTATGCCTTAGTGTTGGTTTATTTCATTTTTATATTCGTCTTTCAGAACTATCAGATACCCTCTTCTTCTCTCGAAAAATCGCTATTGGTAGGCGATTTCCTATTGGTCAGCAAGATGAGTTACGGCCCTCGTGTCCCCAACACACCGTTACACTTCCCGCTCGCCCAGCATACCATACCTCTTCTCAACACGAAATCTTACATCGAATGGCCCCAATGGGACTACCACCGTCTCAAAGGATTCGGCCCGGTGAAACGCAACGACATCGTCGTCTTCAACTTTCCGGCAGGCGATACGGTAGCCGTGAAACAACCCAACCCGGATTATTACACCCTGTGCTTCCTCGAAGGCCGGGAAGCCGTAAACCGCAACAAGGCTCTGTACGGCGATATTATTTACCGTCCGGTCGATCGCCGGGAAAACTATGTGAAACGATGTGTGGGCTTACCGGGCGACACGTTCAGCATTGTCAATAACGACATCTACATCGACGGAGTGAAACAACCCCGCCCCAAAAACATGCAGCTAAACTATCTGGTTAGAACCAACGGACGCTATCTCGGTAACAATGACTTTGAAAAATGGGGTATCAGTGTCGAAGACCGTGTACCTATCGACGTATCGAGCCTCAACGCCCGTATGAACCTCGAAAGCTGGGGGCTTCTCCCCAACCCCGACGGAAGCATGAATCCCGTTTACGAACTGCCTTTGACACAGGCGATGATCGACATGATGAAAAAAGATACTTCGATAGAACAGATTGTAGGAGAACCCGGATTCTTCGGTGGCCAAACTTACCCGTTAGTCCGTTCGAACACATGGACCCGCTCCGATTACGGGCCGGTATGGATTCCTAAAAAAGGAGCCACTTTGAAACTGACCCTCGAAAACCTGCCCATTTACGAACGCCCCATAAGGAACTACGAGCATAACGACCTGCAAGTCAGAGACGGCAAAATATATATCAATGGAAAAGAAACCGACTCTTATACTTTCAAAATGGATTATTACATGATGTTGGGCGACAATCGGGATAAATCGGCCGATTCCCGCTACTGGGGATTCGTTCCCGAAGACCACATCGTAGGCAAACCTATGTTCGTATTCTTATCGCTTGACAAAGATAAAGGACTTTTCGACGGGAAAATCCGTTTCAACCGAATGTTCCGGTCGGTGGATAGCCTCGTGAACTAAGAAACCGTCTCAATTTTTACAAATAGATATTCTATGCCCTAAGCATGAAAAAAGAAACCATACGTACGATTTTCTTCACGGTAATCATCATTATCGGGAGTGTATGGTTCATTCGTTTTTTCATCATAGAACCCTATCGCATTACTCCCGGCCAGATGGAAAACAGCCTGTTGCCGGGAGACCGGCTATGGGTCGATAAGTGGTCGTTTCGGTGGGGAAACCGAAACCCGAAATACCGAGATGACTTGGTATTCGAATTACCCGAAATCGCTCAAACCCAATCGGGTGTAACCGAAATTGCCATCGCCCGTTGCATAGGTTTGCCCGGCGACACGATCAAAAGTACAGGAAACAAACTGTTCGTTAATCACAAGCCCGTCGCCCAGCCTCCTCTTATCCTCGAAGCCTATCTTTCGCCCGATTCCCTCGAACATCGGGTAAATCGAATGATGAGACAAAACAATTCCTTCTTTATCGAGCAAGGTAAATTGAAAGACAGCCGCCTACTGTTTCTCTCCCGGTATGACTACGAAAAAGTAAGGAGACAACTATCGGCCGACTCTCTACTCTACCCGGTATTTCTGAAAAGAGATTTTTATGAAGTCGCCCTTCCCCGAAAAAATGAACAAATACACATCACTCCCCAAAATGCAGAGTTTCTCTACCGCATACTTACCCGATATGAAAACCGCAAAGTAGAATATGACAACGGGAAAATCTATGAAAACGGGAAGGAATTAACCTCATGTCGGCTCACTCAAAGCTATTATTGGGTAATAGGAGACAACAGAGCCGGTATGTCCGACTCCCGTTCTTTCGGAGTTCTTCCCCACTCCCTCCTCATCGGTAAAGGCGTATGCATCGGTTATTCGAGAAATCCCGAAAAACCGTTTTGGCAATCGTTACGCACCGATCGTTTCTTCAAAACCGAATTATGAGTACAGTATATCTATCGACCGCCTATTTCGCTCCGGTATCCTACTACGCATCATTCCTCCGATACGATCGGATAGTCATCGAACAGTGGTGCAACTATACGAAACAAACTTATCGGAACCGCTGCCACATAGCCGGGGCGAACGGACTATTGGCACTGTCCGTCCCTATCGTCAAACCCGATACGATTAAATGTCCTACGAAAGACATTCGTATCTCCGACCACGGAGAGTGGAGGCATTTGCATTGGAATGCTATCGCTTCGGCTTACGGGTCCTCCCCTTTTTTCGAATACTACCAAGACGATATACGCCCGTTCTTCGAGAAACGGTACGAATTTCTGTTGGATTTCAATGAAGAAATACGCCACACCGTATGCAACCTCATAGGTATTGAACCGCATATAGAATACAGTTCGTCTTACTCCGAACCTGCTCCCGGGGAAACAGACCTGAGAGATGCCATACACCCCAAGAAAAGAAAAGCCGAAACCATTTTACCCGTACAACCGAAACCCTACTATCAAGTATTCTCCGAAAAATATGGTTTCCAACCCGACCTGAGTATCATCGACCTTCTGATGAATATGGGCCCGGAATCGATTCTTATTCTCCAAAACACCTAAGAAATAATTCCGTAAAAGCACTATTATCGGCTATCTTTGTTATCTTTGCACAAAATGCGAATACCCATCTTTGCACATGAGTAGCTACGAATACGCAGACAGACTGAAAGAGACTGTAAAAAAACTATCCGATTTTCTTTCTCTCGAAGAGTTGCATCACCAGCGATGCAGAGGAGAAGTACTTCCCTCCGAAAAACAACTACAAGAACTCATATCGCTCTGCCGGTCGCTCATTTTTCCGGGATTCTACGGACTCCCCGACGTAAGCAAAGAAAATTTGCTCTACCACACGGGTATCAATACCGAAAAACTTTTCGAAGTATTGGTCAAACAAATCTCAGCAGGATTATTATTCCAAAAAAATACCGATCATACAGACAGCGATTTAAAACGGTTACAGGAATCGGCCGAACAGAAAGCGATCGACTTTATCACTTTCCTACCCGAAATGCGCCGCATCCTATCCACCGATGTCACGGCCATGTACAACGGGGATCCGGCAGCACAAAACAAAGCCGAAGTTATTCTGTGCTATCCCGCTATCCGGGCGATTTGCAACTATCGCATCGCCCATAAACTGTTAGAATTGGACGTCCCCTTGATTCCCCGTATCATTACCGAAATGGCTCACTCCGAAACCGGAATAGATATACACCCGGGAGCCGTTATCGGGGAATATTTCGCCATAGACCACGGAACCGGAGTCGTAATCGGAGCGACCTCCGTTATCGGAAACAGAGTGAAACTATATCAGGGGGTAACGTTGGGTGCTCGCAGTTTTCCACTGGACGAAAACAACAATCCCATTAAGGGTATCGCCCGGCATCCCATCATAGAAGACGATGTCATCATCTATTCCAACGCCACCATATTGGGAAGAATCACTATCGGAAAAGGTGCTGTAATCGGCGGAAACATCTGGGTTACCGAAAACGTAGCTCCCAGGGAACGCCTTGTACAAGCCAAAGCAAAACCATAAGAAATAAATACAATACACACCATCGTGAATACCGAAAAATTTGAAATCGTAGCGAAAACTTTTCAAGGACTCGAAGATGTTCTGGCAGAAGAATTAAAAAATCTGGGAGCCGAGGATATAGAAATAGGTCGAAGAATGGTATCCTTCCACGGAGACAAGACTCTTCTTTACAAAACCAATTTGGCCTGTCGAACAGCTCTGAGAATACTGAAACCTATTTATAAATTCGAAGCATCGAACCCCGACGAAGTCTATGAAAAAATGAAAGCGTTCGAATGGGATACCCTGCTTTCTCCCGAAACGACATTCTCGATCGACTCCGTCACCTATTCCGACTGTTTCAAACATTCCAAATTCGTGACCTACCGAGCGAAAGATGCCATTGCCGACTATTTCATGGAGAAGACAGGCAAACGACCTTCGGTGCGGTTAAACGGAGCGGAACTCGTATTGAATCTCCATATATCGCACATGAGCTGCACGCTGTCGCTCGACAGTTCGGGAGAGTCTCTGCACAAGCGAGGATACCGCGTGGGACAAACCGAAGCCCCCATCAACGAAGTATTGGCCGCCGGAATGATATTGAAAACGGGGTGGCACGGAGAAACCGACTTTATAGACCCTATGTGCGGGTCGGGAACCATTCTCATCGAAGCCGCTTTGATCGCTACCCATACATATCCCGGTATTTTCAGGAAAAGTTTCGCTTTCGAAAGATGGAAAGATTTCGACGAAGAGCTGTTCGAAACGCTCTACAACGACGATAGTCACGAACAGGAGTTTACCCATCGCATATATGGCTCCGACATTTCCCCGCGAGCGCTCGACATCGCGACAAAAAACATAAAAAGCGCCGGAGTAGCCAAATACATCGATCTCAAAATCATGCCTATACAACGATACGAGACCGCTCCGTCCGAACAAGGCATTCTCATCACCAATCCCCCTTACGGAGAACGTATCTCATCGAGCGATTTGTTCGGACTGTACGAATCGATAGGCAACCGTTTAAAGCATGTTTTCAAAGGGTACGATGCATGGATCATCAGTTACCATAAAGAATGCTTCGATAAAATAGGGCTGAAACCCTCGGTAAAAATAGACCTGATGAACGGAGCTTTGGAGTGCGAATACCGGAAATACGAGATTTTCGACGGCCGATACAAAGAATTCAAAGAAGAAGGCAAAAACTTGGATAAACGGGAGGGACAGACTCGTCGAACCAATCTGCGAGGCAAAGCTCCTTTCGATAGAAAAAGGACATACGACAGCGACCGACGAAGCGACAAAACAGAGCGTTTCGACCGATCGGGAAAACCTTCGTTCCGTCGGGATTCCAAACCGGGAAAACCCATAGGGAAAAAAACATTCGATCGTCCGGAACGGTTCAAACCCGACGGCGAAAAATCGGAACGCTTGCACGGAGAAGCGGCTTTTCGGAAATTTGTAACCTTCAAGCAGCCCTCCATAAAACCGTCGGACGATAATCGTAAAAAAGACTCCGACAAACCAGAATAAACCTAAAAACTCCATACAATGAATATTCTATTATTAGGATCGGGAGGTCGCGAATGCGCCTTAGCTTGGAAGATAAAGCAAAGTCCAAAAACCGACAAACTTTATATCGCACCGGGAAATGCCGGAACCGCAGCCATAGGTACGAATGTGGCAATACCGGCGACCGACTTCGATGCCATCGGAAAATTTGCAGTGGAAAAACATATCGACATGGTCGTTGTGGGCCCCGAAGACCCATTGGTAAAAGGAATATACGACTACTTCGTATCTTGCGAGGAGTTGAAAAACATACCTGTTATAGGTCCGTCGAAGGAAGGCGCCCGCTTGGAAGGCAGCAAGGAGTTTGCCAAAGGATTCATGATGCGTCACAATATACCCACGGCCCGGTATGAAAGTTTCACGCAGGAAAATCTGGAAGCGGGATATACCTTTCTCGAAACGTTGAAAGCCCCTTACGTGCTTAAAGCCGACGGATTGGCGGCGGGCAAGGGCGTACTTATCATAAACGACCTGCAAGAGGCGAAAGACGAATTGAAACAAATGTTGAACGGCATGTTCGGGAATGCCAGTAAAACCGTGGTTATCGAGGAATTTCTATCGGGCATCGAATGTTCTGTCTTTGTTCTCACCGACGGCAAAGATTACCGCATACTCCCCGTTGCCAAAGATTACAAACGCATCGGCGAAGGTGACAAAGGTCTGAATACCGGTGGTATGGGAAGCGTGACTCCCGTTCCTTTTGCCGACGAGGTATTTATCGTAAAACCCACCATCGAAGGTTTGAAAAAAGAAAATATCACGTACAAGGGTTTCATATTCTTGGGATTGATCAACGTACAAGGAGAACCGATGGTGATCGAATACAACGTTCGTATGGGAGACCCCGAAACCGAAGTCGTCATGTTGCGTATTCAATCCGACTTGGTCGACCTGCTCGAAGGTGTGGCACAAGGAACGCTCCGGGAAAAAGAGTTGACAGAAGACCCACGGGCTGCCGTAACCGTTATGCTGGTATCGGGTGGCTATCCCGGTTCCTATGAAAAAGGCAAGGAAATCACAGGACTGGATTTAGTGACGGACAGCATTCCGTTCCACGCCGGAACGACATTCAAAACCGGGAAAATCGTAACCTCCGGCGGACGCGTCATCGCCCTCAGCTCATACGGTGCGACCAAAGAAGAGGCTTTGGCAAACTCTTTCAAAAGTGCCAAAGCCGTCTCTTTCGAAGGTAAATATTTCCGTTCCGACATAGGAGCCGACTTGTAAAACAATGAATCTGAAATCATTCATAAACAATAAATATACACTGGTTGGATCGATTGTTTTCTATCTGACCGGTGTATATCTCACAAGCCGGTTCGCAACATATCTCCCTTGCGAAGGGAGTCCCGGAATCTTGTTTCCGAGTGCCGAAAGATGGCTTTCCTCCCCCCTATCGAACCATTCGGTCAACAGCATTCTCATTCTATCCGGGGGTATTCTGCTGTTGCGTATCAACAACCTTTTCTCTCTTATTCAGAAACACACATTGCTTCCATTCCTATTTTTTCTGTTGTTGGAAGTCTGTTCCCCGTCCCTTTCGCTCTTATGCAACGGAAACATAATGGCTGTGGTTCTAACGACGATTTTGTTTTCTTTTTTCTCGGCTTATCAGCAAGAAAGGGCACAACCGGCATTTCTAATGATGGGAATCATCTCCCTATGTACCCTGTTCTGTCCCGAATTTGCTTATTACATACCCCTGTTCATCATCGGATTCGCGCAAATAAGGTATTTCACGCTGAAATCCCTGTTAGGAGCATTTATCGGATTCGCCACCCCGTTCTGGATATTGATCGGAATAGGAATCATGCCTTTCTCAGGATTGTCTGCATTGATTCCCGATTTTACGTTTCATATACCCGAAACACTCCCCTTTAACGACCCACAATTCTGGACAATCGTTTTAACTGCTCTTTTAGGCCTTTTCTCCGGTACAGCGACACTATATACCACATTCAACGAGAAACGCCAAACAAGAGCTTATAACGGCTTTATAAACCTATTGTCGGTCTACTCCGCCATACTTCTGATTATAGATTATAGAAACTATACCCTCTATCTGCCTGTCCTAAATATGGCAGTTGCCATGCAAGCTGCATTTTTCTTCACGAACAATACGAAAAAATACGGAGTAGTGTTGTTCTATCTCATATTAACCCTTTACACAGGATTGTTCGTATGGAATTTATTGCCGGTCTGAGCGAATGGGGATACTTCGGTCTTTTCATAGCGGCGTTTCTGGCCGGAAGCATAATTCCGTTCAGTTCCGAAGCCGTGCTGGGACTTCTTTTAATAGCCGGATACGATTCTTGGGGCTGTGTATTCTCTGCCACTTTGGGAAACTGGTTGGGAGGTGTCACTTGTTACTATATAGGCTACTTGGGAAAAACAGAGTGGATACACACCTATCTGAAAATACCGGAAGAAAAACTCTCGAAAATGCAACGCTTTCTGAAAGGGAAAGGCTCTCTTTTCGGATTCTTCGTCTTTATTCCGGTTATCGGCGACATCATGATCGTGGCTCTCGGACTACTCAGAGCCAATCCTCTCGGCACGTTACTCTCCATGATGGTAGGAAAATTCTCCCGATACTACTTGGTGGTAATCGGTATCAACTATCTGAAAGAGTGGTTTCCCAATCTTTTTTAATCCTTAACCCAATATTTATCGTCTTTCAATAATCTATCGACAGCCTTACGAATAGATTGAAAAGCAAATTTTTCGGGTTCGATTTCTTCCTTCCGCAACCAGAAACATTCGGCAACATCGTCATGCGCTTTCAAATCGCTCATATCTTCATCGCTTCGGCAAAGAAAAAACAAATCCATCGTGTGTACGTCAAAACCCGAATAACGATAGACATTCGGGAAAGAACACAAATACTTCATCTGCTTCGGTTTCCAACCTATCTCTTCCGACAATTCCCGAACGACAGCCTCCTCTACCGTTTCTCCACATTCTGTAAACCCACCCGGTAAATCCAGCATGCCTTTGGACGGATCGAACGCCCTGCGACAAACTAAAATTCTCGATTGCCTATCCATAACGAATGCCGCTACCGATGCTTTTGGATTAAGATAATACACAAAGCCACAATCCTCGCAACGTTTGGAAGAAGCATCATTCTCTTGGAAACGATGAGAACCGCAACGAGGGCAATATTCGAATAATCGAAGAGGATGCATATACTTTAATTAATTGACAACTAAAATTTTAGTAACTACTCCCGATTGTTTCGACGAACCACCGGAAGACGCGAAAACAAGATACACGCCGGTTTTCACCCGATTACCGCTACGATCCCTGCCGTCCCACGATATTTGTCCGCCATTGGAATAGCCTTGAAAAAACAAGTTACCCGCCGTATCGGTAATCTTCACCAAACTATTCTCCATCAATCCTGTCACCGATATCCAACCTTCATAATCGGGTCTCACCGGATTGGGAAAAGCGTAGACATTACTATAATCGTCGGACGATTGTACAGCATCGGACCGATAAGCAGCCAAACCGCTGGTCGTTCCTATATAAGCCACACCCGTTACCGGATCGACGATTACTTCGGTTACATGATTCGAAGGCAGTTTACTGTTCTCTGCCGTAAAGTGGTTCAAAATCTCCGACCCGTCGGCACTTACCAAATACAATCCCGATTCTCGGGTTCCTATCCACTTACGATTGGCGCCATCTACGAATATGTCGGTAATATTGATATTCTGTAATAAATAATCGGCATTATCCGTCCCGTCGTTACGGGCTATTTTTATTCGAGTACAACGGAAACTGTCGCTAAAAACATGGTCTGGATTCGTAATCACGATAGGCCCAGACGAAGTTCCTATCCATATCTGACCGTTGTTATCCTCTTCTATGCAGGTGTAATAATTCGGAGTAAACGTTTTATTATCCTGATCCATAAACGAAACTATATTTTTCGTTCTGTCATCGGCTATCGTATTATACGTGCCCTTATCGTCAAAAGCGAATATAGAACCGGGCCAATCCCCATAAACGACCCATTTTGCCGTAGAATGATTCGGTATAAGCAATTTGGCATATTTATTATTCTTTATTTCCGAATAACCGAATTGATACCAATCGCTCGCTTTCAATTCATCTGTATCGATAGATTGCTTGGCCTTAGGCAACATACTTACGCCCACATCGCCCGCATGTGCTATCCAAAGATTACCATCTCTATCAAAAACAATATTAGGCACAGCCATAGCCCAACCCTTAGAAAGCGGCGAATTCAACGACGTATAATGTCCTACACATTCTGTCCCCGAAATCTTATATATGCCTTCGAACCAAGTTCCTATATAAAAGGTGTTGGAATCATCGGTATCGAATGCCATATTATAACTCGAATATATTCTATTTCCTGTTTTACCATTTTCCAACGGCACTTCTCCCACATCGATTACAGACCAGTTTCCCTGATCCAATACGCTTATTTTTGTTTGCACGTACTGATCTTCGGTTCCTCTACGGGGACCCGAATTACTTACATAAAGTTTATGATCGTTAATAACGAGATTCCACGGGTCTGCCACATTCGATACATTGGGCAAAAACGGTTCCTTCAACATAACGAATTGATTATTCCCCATACTGAAATGACACAAACCGCTTTCTCCCAAAGCCCATATAGACATATCTTTTTCGTATGAAGAAGTCAACACATTCACCAAATAATCCGATTGATTTTGAAAATTGAAAATACCATCGAACTGTATAGCTCCATTCACTATATCCGGTTTACAGAAAGCGACATAAACATATCCTCTCAAAACAAACCCGTCATAATATTTATCTACATTCATCACTCCCATATTCAAGGTTCCCAATAGAGACAACCCGTTATTTATATCGAGGAAATGAAGATTGCCGCCCTTAGAATAAAACAAATATTTATCGTTGAAAGGCATAAGCGCATAAATAGTCGTTCCCGGTACATCGTCCAATAAAACCCACTTGGCGATATCGTACTTGATGGCATCGCTATTTATATAATAAAGACCGTCGTCGGCAACAAAAAACCAATACTTGTCGCAAGCTCCTATCAGACTGATTTTTTTTCCGTAATTATAAGATTCGCTCACTTCATTTTTCTTATCGTTCAAAACAACGATACCAAAGTCGGTAGCCAAATAAATTCTATCACCGTAAAACTTTACATCGTTGATACCTTTTGCCGTAGTCAATATGGCATTCTTAATATCCGGTATATTAAACACTTTTCCATTATCGTGCAAAATATCTACATTGGAGTTGGCATACACGATAACCAGATACTTTTTATCGTAATTATAATAAATATTAGCTATATCTATATCGTTCAATATATTGTTCTTACTGTAAGATTCCATCTCTTCCGTCTCCTTATCGAAACCAAAAAGACTCCTACCCGACACATAGTAAACCCTTTGAGGCGTATCTATAACCTTTACAGGAGTTCCCGTCGAAGTATAAATCTGCCAATCGCCCACGGCCAATTGAGCATAGGTCGCAACCGTAAACGACAATATAACGAAACCTATTAAACCCGATATTCTTTTCAACATATCAAACGATTATAGTGTATTAAAAAAATCCGATAACTTTTTTACCGATCGTGCCCTATGGCTTATCTTGTTTTTTTCCTCTTCTCCCATCTCGGCAAATGTTTCTTCATATCCTTCCGGCACAAAAACCGAATCGTAACCGAATCCCGACGAACCTCGGCGTTCACGGATTATCTTTCCGGATATTTCTCCGTAAAAAACATGCTCCTCGCTACCTGTTACCAAAGCTATACAGGTAACGAAACTCGCTTTTCTGTTTTCTGCATCTCGAAGATTAGCCAATAATTTATCTATATTCTTCTCAGAATCGGAAGGTTCACCCGCATAACGGGCTGAATATACACCCGGTTCCCCGTTCAACGCCTCCACTTGCAGTCCCGTGTCGTCGGCAAAGCAATCGTATCCGTATTTATTCTTAACATACCGGGCTTTCAACAAAGCATTACCTTCGAAAGTATCGGCCGTTTCGGGTATATCGTCATGACAACCGATATCATTCAAACCGAGTATCTCTATCTTGTCACCGATAATCGCCGATATCTCTTCCAATTTATGTCTATTATTCGTGGCAAAAACCAGTTTCATAATATTAAATAATTATTTTTGTAAAAAATCCGAACAAACAAAATGAAATCTTATTCAAAATTTCAAAATTACCTTTCTCTACTTATGTTTATAACGATAAATATCTTGTTTTATTTTAAATACTTATCGAAGATATCTATCGCATGCGGAGCTATTACGAGCGTATTATATATACTTTTCATCATTTTCTTGTTCAAATACAAACCGACTTTCGGTCGCAAACTTGTCAATGTCGGTATAATCACTTTTATAATAGCTACTTCATCACTTCTTTTCTTTATTCCCAAAGAAATATTCACGGCCGACAGATGGATTATTATCGATCTTTTTTGGGACTCCGTTTCAAACGGTCTGTACCCTTATGCCGAAAAAACTTCTATCGGCAACTATCCGGGGGCAATGCCCTTCTATTTTCTTCTCTGCTATCCATTTTATTGCATACGAGAAATAGGATTCATAACCGTTATTTCCATTGCTCTGCTGGCATTCCATTTCAAACGTAAATCTGTTCAAAGTTATAGTTTATTTTTTATACTTTCGATTTCTTCTTTATGTATCTACTGGGAAATTTTTTCAAGAAGTACCATACTCATCAACGCCGTACTGTTCACCCTCTTTCTCCTTTATCTCGAACGATTCCGCACATTTTCCACCCGACAACTGATATGGAGCGCTGTCATAGGAGGGTTGCTGTTCTCTATTCGCAACGTGTTCGTGCTGCCGCTCATCGTATGGGGATTGTATCAACTCTTTCAAGAAAAAACATCTCCGAAGAAAATATTCCTGTGGGGCTTTGTTTTCCTATTGTCCTTCGCGATTACTTTCGTTCCTTTCATCTGGCTATATCCCGATGAGTTTTGGGAGGTCAATCCGTTCTCCACACAATCATCTTTGGTATCTTTTCACTTCATAGTGCTCTTCGTACTGATAGCGATCGCAGGAAGTTTCTTTTGCAGAAACTACAACGACGTTAGATTTTTCAGCGTTCTGCTGTTATTCGGTATCGTGACAATCCATTTTATAGAAGCGATTTGCCAATACAGTTTTACACAAGCTCTATTCCAATCGAAAGCAGATATATCTTATTACATTTTCTGCATACCCTATTTGTTGCAAATACTCGCCGATACAGATTATAAAAGACTTATGAATCCGCAAACATGAATACGGGAAAAAGGATATTGTGGATAGACTATGCCAAATCGATATGTATCTATTTGGTTCTGTTGGGACATGCTCATGCTTCCCAACCTGTTACCGACTTTATTTATACTTTTCACATGCCTCTTTTCTTCTTTCTGTCCGGTTGTCTTTTTTCATTCGAGAAACACCCTAACTTTAAAGAGTTTGCCATAAAACGATTCAAAGGGCTCATGGTTCCCTATCTTTGGATAAACCTCATCACCTATCTGTTCTGGTTACTTGCAGGTCGTAATTTCGGCGAAGATGCGACAATATCCACTACTTGGTATTCCCCCATAATAGGCATTCTTTTAGGATATAGTAAACAGATGATACACAATACACCCATGTGGTTTTTCATTTGTCTCTATTTCTTGGAAATATTTTACTACCTCCTATTCAAACCGTTACAAAAGAAAAGTAAATCGATAAAGATTTCGGTATTGATCGTTATCGCCGTCATAGGATACACAAATTATGCCTACAACCCCTACACATTACCCTTTTGCTTGGGAACTGCCATAGTAGGAATGGTTTTCTACGGAATAGGCAATTTAATCGTACACAACATGCAAATAATAAAAATAAAATTACTCCATATAATACTCGTTTTCCTGACAATGGGAATTGTTATCTTCATAGCTCATGAAAACGGATATATAATAATGGCCACAAATAATTATAACAACTATATACTGTTTTTCATAGGAAGTTTCGCCGGTATATATATGATAAATCTGTCGAGCAATTTTCTATCCTTAAAACCTGTTTTTCAAAATATCATAATCTATATATCCAAAAATACACTCATTATCAACAGTTTTCATTTGCTTACGTTCTCTTTCTTAAAAGGAATCATGGTATTTGTCTTTCACATACCGGTAGAAACCTTATACGGCAAAATAGTTCCTAATATAGTTTTCGCTTTGGTGAGTCTTTTTTCGTGCCTACCTATCGCCTATATCATCAACAAACATTTCCCCTTTATAATAGGGAAAAAAAGAAGTCCCGAAGGGTAGATTTATGCTTTTATTTTGTCGAAACCTTCTCCATAAACTCCCACAACATTGGATTGGGAAATAAAAGCTTTCGGGTCTATGGACTTTATCAAGCGAAATATTTTAACCGACTCATTTCTTTTAGCCAATATCATCAATACTTTTTTGGGTTGTTTGGAATACCAGCCCATGCCGTCGATAACTGTCACGCCGCGACGTATATCGTTATTGACATGAGTAGCTATCTCTTCGTATTTATCCGACAGAACCAAAATTTGTACCGACTGACGTTTGCCATTGATAAGCATGTCCATCGTATAACTCATTACCCCCATCACTACATATCCGAAAATCATTTTTTCCACACTATGGAACAGAACGTAAGAGCAGGCAATAATTAAAAAATCGATGTACATCATCATTTTGGCAAACGAAATATTCTTGTATTTGTTTACGATAGCCGCTATAATATCGGTTCCTCCCGTACTTCCATTAGACACGAATACCAATCCAATACCCGAACCGCACAGAATACCGCCTATTATAGCCGACATAAAAGGTTGTTCGTCTACCAAAGCATCTTTTATGAACAAAGGAAGAATAGACAAGAATGAAGAACATACGATTACGCTGAAAATAGTTCGTATGCAGAATTGAAGACCCAACACCTTGATGGCAGCCAACAACAATAATACATTGATAACAAAATAGGATACCGATATAGGTATACCCGTACCGTAGTATATCAAGGCCGATATACCCGTTACACCTCCTGTCGTTATTTCGTTCGGTATCAGAAAACCTACCCAACCCAAAGCATACAACAGTAACCCGAATATGATAATCAAATAGTCTTTTATCGAATACCAGACACTATTAAAAGGCAAACGCATAATATGTAAAATATAAAATCCATGTTCGCTATGAATTTACGAACATGGATAAAGTTTATTAAATAACTATATTGACTATTTTATTAGGTACTACGATTATCTTCTTAGGTGTTTTTCCTTCGAGCCACCGCACCGAAGATTCATGATTAAGTACCATTTTCTCTATTTCTTCACGGGGAGTATCTGCCGGAATTTCCAAATTGTAACGTGCTTTTCCATTAAAAGAAATAGCATAAGTCACTACATCTTCTTTCAGATATTCCTCTTTCCATTCGGGCCACCGGGCATCGCATACAGTAGAATCGTAACCCAATTCATGCCACAACTCTTCACTGATATGAGGAGCAAAAGGAGCCAACAATATAATTACCTTTTCAAGTATCTGTTTGTTGTGCGATTTAAGAGAAGTCAACTCATTCACGCATATCATAAAAGCGCTTATAGAAGTATTATACGAAAAATTCTCTACGTCCCACGATATTTTCTTTATCAGTTTATGCAAAGACTTCAATTCCTCTTTCGTAGGCTCTTGATCTGTTACAATCCAATTATCACCTTGATAAAACAGATTCCACAACTTTTTCAGAAAACGATGTACGCCGTCTATTCCGTTCGTATCCCACGGTTTGCTTTGTTCGATGGGACCGAGGAACATTTCGTACAACCGTAAAGTATCGGCTCCGTATTTTTCTACGATATCGTCGGGATTTACCACATTGAACATCGATTTGGACATTTTCTCTACCGCCCAACCGCATACATATCTGCCGTCATCTTCCAAAATAAACTCGGCCGAACCAAACTCAGGGCGCCAGTTTTTAAATGCTTCTATATCGAGTACATCGTTACTTACGATATTCACATCGACATGAATGGGAGTAGTATCGTAATCTTTCTTTTTATTCAAAGATACGAAAGTATTCGTATCTTTAATACGATATACAAAGTTGGAACGCCCCTGTATCATACCTTGATTTATCAGTTTCTTGAAAGGTTCGTCTTCACAAACCACTCCTTTATCGAAAAGGAACTTATTCCAGAAACGACTATAAATAAGATGACCGGTAGCATGTTCGGTTCCCCCTATATAGAGGTCTACATTACGCCAATACTCATCGCTTTTCTTCGATACCAGAGCTTTGTCGTTGTGCGGGTCCATATATCGCAAATAATAAGCCGAAGAACCTGCGAATCCCGGCATGGTACACAACTCCAACGGATAATGCTCTTCTGTTTCCCAGTTCTTAGCACGACCTAATGGAGGCTCACCTGTTTCGGTCGGTAGGAATTTATCCACTTCGGGAAGTTCCAAAGGTAGTTTACTTTCGTCAAGCATATAAGGCATACCCTCTTTATAGTAAACAGGAAAGGGTTCACCCCAATAACGCTGACGACTGAATATAGCATCGCGCAAACGATAGTTTACTTTTACCCTGCCTATACCCTTTTCCTTAATAAACTTTTTCGTGGCGGCAATGGCTTCCTTCACCTCCATACCGTTCAAATCCAATCCATTACCACAAGAATTTATCATTTTACCTTCTTTGGCATCGAAACTTTCCTCCGAAACATCGCACCCTTCTATCAGCGGTATGATGGGCAAGTCGAAATGTTTGGCGAAAGCGTAGTCCCGACTATCGTGTGCAGGTACGGCCATGATAGCTCCTGTCCCGTATCCGGCCAAGACATAATCGCTTATATAGATAGGTATATGTTTATTGTTCAACGGATTGACAGCGTATGCACCAGTAAACACACCGGTAACGCTCTTGTCCATAAGTCGCTCACGCTCGGTACGATGTTTTATGCTGTCCAAATATTTGTTTACAGCTTCCTGTTGATCGGGGGTGACTACTTGTTTTACATAATCGCTTTCGGGAGCCAATACCATAAAAGTAACCCCGAAAACCGTATCGGCACGCGTCGTAAATATGGTAAACTCCACATCGGAATCCACCACCTTAAACTGCATTTCGGCTCCCTCGGAACGACCTATCCAGTTCTTTTGGGTCTCTTTAAGAGAATCTGTCCAATCTATTTTATCCAGACCTTCCAACAAACGCTGAGCGTATGCCGATACCCGTAGACACCACTGACGCATCACTTTCTGTTCCACCGGATATCCCCCTCGTATGGAAACGCCCTCGCTCACCTCGTCGTTGGCAAGCACGGTTCCCAATTGCGGACACCAGTTTACCATCGTATCGCCCAAATAGGCAATGCGGTAATTCATCAATATTTCCTGTTGTTCTTTCTCCGATTTACCATTCCATTCTTCGGACGTAAAAGAAAGTTCTTCGCTACAAGCTGCATTCACACCTTCCGTACCTGTCGTTTCGAAAGTCTTTACAAGCTCTTCTATGGGACGAGCTTGTTGTTTGTCGTTGCAATAATAACTATTGAACATTTGTATGAACGCCCACTGAGTCCATTTATAATATTCGGGATCGCAAGTACGTATTTCGCGGCTCCAATCATAACAAAAGCCTATCTTGTCCAATTGCTCGCGATAACGATTTATGTTCTTTTCGGTCGTTATGGCCGGGTGTTGTCCCGTCTGTATGGCATACTGCTCGGCAGGAAGACCGTATGCATCATACCCCATAGGGTGAAGAACGTTAAACCCCTTCAATCTTTTATATCTGGAATAAATATCGGAAGCTATATATCCCAACGGGTGACCTACATGCAGACCTGCTCCCGAAGGATAGGGAAACATATCCAGTACGTAATATTTGGGTTTACTCTCATCTTCTTTTACTTGATAAATATGATGATCTTTCCAATACTTTTGCCACTTTTTTTCTATCTCTTTGAAATTATATTCCATGATAAACAATTATGAATGAAATTATTATTCTCTTTTTTAAATTCCCAATGAAGCCGATATGTCGAGCATACGCTGTATAGGTTCGATAGCTTTTTCGGCTATCTCTTTATCCACTATCACCTCGGGCAACTCGTATTTAAGCGTGTTATACAATTTTTTCATCGTATTCAATCGCATGAAATTACACTCGTTACAAGCACATGTACTATCGTTGGGAGGCGCAGGTATAAACTCTTTGTCGGGATTGTTTTTCTTCATTTCATGCAATATACCCGACTCGGTAGCTACTATGAAACGCTTGCAGTCCGATTGTGTCGCAAAGCGCAAAAGAGCAGCCGTGGAACCTACCTTGTCAGCTACTAACAATATATCTCTTTTACATTCCGGGTGAGCCAGTATCAACGCATCGGGATACTGTTTTTTCAAATCTACTATTTTTTCCAATGAAAATTGGGAATGCACGTGGCAAGCTCCGTCCCATAATAGCATATCACGTCCTGTGATACTGTTTATATAGTTACCCAAATTTTTATCGGGTCCGAATATGATCTTCTCGTCGGCAGGGAAACTCTCTACGATTTGACGGGCATTCGACGAAGTGACTACCACATCGGTATAAGCCTTTACCGCCGCAGATGTATTTACATAAGATATGACTTTATAGCCGGGGTGAGCTTTTACGAATTCGGCAAAAGCATCGGCCGGACAACTGTCTGCCAAAGAACACCCGGCATTCATGTCGGGTATCAGTACTTTCTTGTCGGGACAAATAATTTTGGCGGTCTCGCCCATAAAATGAACACCGCAAAGCACCAATATGGAAGCATCCGTTTTCGCAGCCCATTGAGCCAAAGCCAAAGAATCTCCCACATAATCGGCTATATCCTGTAAATCTCCCGATTGGTAGTAATGAGCGAGAACGACAGCATTTTTCTCCCGCTTCATTCTCTCTATCTCGGACACTAAGTCTATCCCTTCGGGAACGGGCATATCCACATAACCTTTGGAGATATCTACATCGAACATATAATATATTCTTTTTATTTTTTAATTTTAAAATCTTTATTGTTGATGATAATAGACTGTTGATAGTAATGATAACTTCTTGTTAAAATACTTGTTATTTAGAGTTTCAACTGACTATGAAAATATATTCTTACTTTATCAACGTTTTTATCTTTTCTATATGAGCTCTTTATCTTCTTTATCAACTATCTGTTTACAATATGCAAAGTTAATAACTTTATTCTATTTGCATGATTGATAAATAGATATTTTAGGTGGATATATGAACTAAAAACTTGATGAGTTATTATTTGCTTTATTGACATGCAGTGCTGTATAGATATATGATTTTTAAAAGCAATATTTTTATTACTTTTTTGTGCAAGTATTTTATAACGGTTTATACACATTTAATAACAACTTATGCACATAGCGTTGCATCCGTGGGGCAGATAGGAGATTGTTGGATATAAGATGGGTGTATTTTTATATTTATCGAAAATGTGAGAATCGTCTGTACTTCGACATGGCTCTATATGGTTGTTTTTGCGCTCGGCTTATATTATCTTTGTACAAAATGGAAATTAGACTCTTATAAAGATGATCGTTTATGAAGAAAAAGAGTGTATTGGATTTGAAAAGAATTTCACAAGAAGAGTTCAAACGGGTTGAAAAAATATCGCTGACCGTTATTTTGGATAATGTGAGGAGTCTCAATAATATAGGTTCTGTATTTCGCACGGCCGATGCTTTCAGAGTGGAGTGTATTTATTTGTGCGGAATAACGGC
>ENA-OOQO01000630-OOQO01000630.1-human-gut-metagenome-genome-assembly--contig:-NODE-630-length-20476-cov-2.920180_pt1 | contig 20476 bp, 24 predicted proteins | sample MGYA00241088_ERZ501162 | MGnify/ENA primary metagenome ERZ501162 (study PRJEB25962, sample SAMEA2042497) | human gut metagenome | biome: human gut; feature: human-associated habitat; material: faeces... | reverse complement strand
TTAAACTTACACAACTTTTTCTAAAGTATTAATTTTTTAGAAAAATATTATTAAAATAATGTTAATAATAAAAAAATTTAATATTTTACACTGCCTTTTCCTTTTGCCTCCAAATATATTTAACCATATATTTGGAAAATTTAAAAAGTGAACCATTTTTCAATTAGAATTTTCTAATTTTTTGGACCACTTTTAGTTTATCAAAAGCACTTTTCTCATTTCATTACTTAAGACATTATCACATTTCTTTCATATTGATGAAGAATTATTTTTTAATTCCTTGCAAAAAAAGTAGAAATATGCTATAACATAAGTAGAGTTAAATTTAAGGAGGGGAAAACTAATGGCAAAAAAGAAAAAACGTGATATAGGAAAAATAGCTACAAGAGTAATTGCTGCCATATTAGCTTTAATGTTTGTTATTAGTATAGTAGCAACATTGATATATCAACTAGTAGGTTAGAATACAAAAGATAGAAGGGATAGTTTGGAAAATTATTTTACAATAAATATAAATAATATATTGAATAGCATTGTTGAATACTTTATTTATTTAAAAGAAAATCCGTGGAGATTAATTGTGCTAATATTAGATTTAGCAATTGTTAGCGGATTAATATATAAATTTATAAAATATTCTAAAAAAACTAGGGTGTGGCAACTGTTAAAAGGTATAGCACTAGTAATAATTATTACAATTCTAAGTGATATATTGCATTTTAAAATATTAAATTTTATATTAACACTGTTTATGCCATATGGAGTAATAGCAATAATTGTAATATTCGCTCCAGAACTTAGAAGAATGCTAGAACAATTGGGAACCAATAAATTAACAAAATATTTTGGAATAGAGAATGATATATATACAAAGACAAAAGAAAATATATATAAAATAGTAATTGCAGTCACGGAACTTGCAAAGCAAAAAACAGGAGCTTTAATAGTAATAGAAAGAGATATACAAATAAATGATATAATGGAAACAGGATTAAAATTAGATAGTGAAGTATCTCCTCAATTACTGGTTAATATATTTACACCTAATACACCATTACATGATGGGGCAGTAGTAATAAGCAATAATAAAATAGCTGCAGCTGCATGTATATTGCCACTTGCAAATGACAAAAATATTGCTAAAGAATTGGGAACAAGACATAGAGCAGCAATAGGTATTTCAAAGGAGACGGATAGTATAGCAATAGTTGTATCAGAGGAAACAGGTAAGGTCTCTTTAGCAAAAGATGGAACGTTGATTGCAGACTTAAAAGAAGAAACACTAAAAAGCATATTGATAAAAAATGTCTTAACCAAAAGATATGGAGAAGAAATTCCAAGAAAAATGCATACACTAGGCAAAAAAAGAAAAAAAGGGTCTGTTTAAATAACAGACCTTAAATAATATAAAAATAGGATTGAAGAAAATGAGAAACATTAAATTAATAATAGAATATGATGGAAAAGAATATAACGGATGGCAAAAACAAAAGAATAAACTTAATATACAAGGAGAAATAGAAAAGGCTATTGAGACAATAACAGGAGAAGAAATAGAATTAATTGCCTCTGGGAGAACAGACGCAGGAGTACATAGTTTGGGACAAACTGCAAATTTTAAAACGGAAAGTACAATTCAAATAGAAAAAATACCAATAGCAATAAATTCACAATTAAAGAAAAGCATTAGAATAAAATCAGCAGAAGAAGTGGAAGAAAATTTTCATAGTAGATATAATTGTAAAAGAAAAACATATAGATATACAATAAATAATTCGGAGCAAGGGTCTGCAATATATAGAAATTTGGAATATCATATGCCACAAAAATTGAATTTTGAAGAAATGAAAAAGGCTATAAAATATTTTGAAGGAGAACATGACTTTAAAGCTTTTAAATCTAGTGGAGGAAGCGGGAAAACAACAATAAGAACAATATATAAAGCAGAAATAGAAAGGGAGAATGAAAGAATAATAATAGAACTTACTGGAAATGGTTTTTTGTACAATATGGTTAGAATAATAACTGGAACATTGGTAGAAGTGGGAATGGAGAAAATAAAAGCAGAACAAATACCAGAAATAATGGAAAGCAGAGATAGGAAATTGGCAGGTAGAACATTGCCAGCACATGGACTTTGCTTAATTAAAGTTGAATATTAAAAAGTAACAAAGTGTTAACAGAATGCATAATATATACCAAAAAGGAAAGGTGAGAATTATGAACAATCTGTTAATATTTTTTGCACTTCCTATAGCAACAATTTTGCTGGCCATTGTGTTACAAAAAGTTCTTAGATCTCCAATTTTAGTTGGAATTACATTTTTTGCCATATATTTAATAGTTACATTTGCAGCATTTGACGCTAATTTCCTAGTAGTTGCAATAGCACTTACAATTTTAGCATTTATAACAGCTGTAATAGTAAATACTATATGTAGAATTTTAGAAAGACTAGAGCAGTGCGAAGGCGACAATGATAACGATAATAACAATGCAAATTGTGGTTGTACAGGAAGAAGCGATTTGATAGCATACACAACTCCATTAATTCCTAATAATACTGTTATATTAGGAACCAATACAAGTAATACAGATGAATCAAATAGTTGTGGCTGTAGTGGAAATAACAGTGCTAATAATACCAATAATAATAGTTGTGGATGTTGTAGATGCAGAAGAGGATAACATAAATAAAAAAGTGGATAATAAATGGCAGATAATAATGTTACCATTTAATATTCGCTTTTATTATTGTATAGAAAAAATATACAACGAAGCCAGGTTATATTAAACTGTATATATTTGCAAAGTCATTTTTTTTACATAGAGAAATATTACAGAAATATTACAAAAATATTAAGATTACATTACGAAAGGATAATGTGTTGTTTTTGATAAGAAAATGTTGTAAAATAAAAAAAATAGTTATAGTAGTAAATACAAGGGAGGAATATGAAAAAGGGCAGAAAATCCAATGCAAAAAAAAGCAACAACAGCGGCTTTGATAGCAGTGTTAGTAACACTTTTAATAACAGGAGCAGTTATAGCCTTATTAATGATGAAGGTGGGAAATCTAAATAAACAAATTGCAGAAAAGGGAGCAAATTTGGGAAAGGTTTTTGTACTTAATTCAGATGTAAAATCTGGACAAGAAATAACATCAGAGATGTTAAAGTTGCAAGAAGTTGAAATGTCAACAGTTCCAACTTCTGCAGTAGGAAGCATAATTTCAGTATTTAATAATTATAGATTAGAAGATGTAAAAGGTAACATAGTTTTTACAGATGAAAATGGAAGAATGTACATACAAGAAAATAATCAAAGAAAATATATAGTAAAAAATGAAGATGATTATAAAAAGACAAGCTATTATTATGAAGAAAACAAACAACCAGTAGAACTTAATACAGTTCCACTTGTAGCTAAAGTAGCTTTGAAAAAGAATACAGTATTAACATTTGATTTAATTGCAAGAAGCAATGACAGAGTAACAGATGATGTAAGAATACAAGAATATAATGTCGTTCAGCTTCCAACACAAATAGCAGATAAAGAATTTATAGATATAAGATTAAGATTACCAAACGGTTCAGACTATATAGTAGTATCACACAAACAAATAGAACTACCACAAATTGATGGGGTAGAAACAGAAGATACTATTTGGCTAAAACTTTCAGAAGATGAAATATTAATGATGAGTAGTGCTATAGTAGAAAGCTATATGGTTAAGGGCTCTAAATTATATGCTACAAGATATGTAGAAGCAGGAACACAAGAGGCTGCAACACCAACTTATTTACCAAATGCAGATGTTACATTATTGATGGAAAAAGATCCTAATATAATACAAGTGGCAAAAAATGAATTATTTAATAGATATATAAACACTAAAGAAACTATAAGAACAAACGGAATAGACAAACAGATAGATCAAAAAACAGCAATAAGCAATGCTACTTCAGGAACAAGTGAAGAAATAAAAAAGACACAAGAACAAAGAAAGAAATACTTACAAACATTAGGAGGTAATTAGAAACAGGGAGGCTGTAATGATTAAAATTGGATTTGTGGGAGCTTATGACAAAACAGATATTATATTATATATAGCTAAAATTATATCTTTAATAGGGAAAAAAGTTTTAGTCATTGATTCTACAATTAATCAGAAGGCTAAATATGTAGTACCTGTTATAAACCCAACTAAATCATATATAACAGAGTTTGAAGGAATGGATATTGCTGTAGGATTTAATAACTTACAGCAAATCCAAGAGTATTTGGGAACAGAAGATAAAAAAATAGATTATGATATAGTTTTAATAGATATAGATTCAACAGAAGCAATAAATATATATGGAATGAAAGAAGCAAATAAGAACTATTTTGTTACTTCTTTTGATTTATACTCTTTAAAAAGAGGAATAGAGATTTTAGATGGATTAAATGAAACCGTAAAATTAAAAAAGGTTCTATTTTCTAAATATGCATCTAGCGAAGAGGATGATTATTTGAATTTTCTATCACTAGGGCATAAAATAGTATGGGAATCAGAAAGAATATATTTTCCATTTGAATTAGGAGACCAAAGTGTAATAATAGAAAATCAAATTATATCAAAAATTAAAGTAAAAAGATTAAGTAATCAATTTAGAGAGAGTTTATTGTATATGGCGGAAGAAATTGTTGCGCCAGAAGATAAAGGAAAAGTAAAAAAAGCTTTTAAACAATTGGAAAAAGAGGTGTAGAAAATGTCTATCGTGGTATTTAGCAGTAGCGAATTAAAAGAAACGGGACAAAGCTTGGCAATATCTGCATTAGCAACATATATGGCGATAGAACATAATCAGAAAATGCTAATTGTGGCTACAGATTTTAATGATAACACGTTAGAAGACTGCTTTTGGCAACAAAAAAAGGAAGAATTTGTAATAGATAGAACATTAGCATTAGATAGAGTTACAACAATGGATTCTGGTGTAGAGGGATTAATAAAAATAGTTTCAAGTAGTAAAACTTCGCCAGAAATAGTTAGGAATTATTCAAAAGTTGTCTTAAGAGACAGACTTGACATATTAGTATCACCAGATACAAAAAGTAGAGATGAATATAACAAAATTGCAACATCTTATGCAAGCATTATACAAACAGCAAATAGATTTTACGATTATGTTTTTGTGGACTTAGACAACAAAATGAACCTAAGCGAGTATGAACAAATAATGCAATTAGCAGATGTAATTGTACTAACATTAACACAAAATCTAAGATGTATTAACAATTTTGTTGAACTAAAAAATAAGAATCATTTTTATAATAATAAAAAAATTATACCAACAATAACCAGATATGATAGATACTCAAAATATAATAGGAAAAACGTATCTAGATATTTAAAAGAAAAAAAGCTAATGCCTACAATTTCGTATAATACACTATTTTCAGAAGCCTGTAGTGAAGGAAAAATAGTAGACTACTTTTTAAAAATGAGAAATGTAAAAGCAGATGAAACAGACAGAAATAAAATATTTATATATGAGATTGCAGAACTAAGCGAATATGTATTGGAAAAAATCAAAGATGTGCAGAACAAAAGAGTATAGCCTAAGGAAGGAGAAACAAAAATGAACTATATTTTAATAGTAGTTGTTTTACTAGCGGCAGGAATTGGAGTATATTATTATATTAAAAACAAGCAAAACCAAGAACTTGAAGAAACAATAGAAATGGATGATAAAACATATACTTTGGAAAGAATGACAGCATTTGTAAAACAAAGATTAAATGAAATAACAAAGGTAAATTTATATGATATTGGACTTTCTGAAGAAGAATTGAAAAGAAGAAAGAACAAAAAGTACGAATTAAAAAAAGCTTTAAAAGGATGTACATATGGAGATGTCAACGATAAAAAATATATAAAAGAATTAATTTATGATTTACTATATAGAGAATATGGCGTTGATGAAACTAATGTATCTAAAGCAATACCTTTTGATATTCCATCTCTTTTGACAGCGCAAGACAAATTTGACATATTAATATATATGTATAAAAATGACTTCGGATATGAAGCTTTAACAGAGCTAATAAAAAAATACAACCTAGCAGAATTAAAATATGTAGCAGGAGAAACTAAACCATGCTATGTTATAACATCACAAGAAATAAGTGATATATTTGAAAAAGAAAATTTTGTACTAACCTTGTCTGATAAAATAAATGTAATAGTTCAAAGAATCTATCAACACTATAAAGGTTATAGTAGCATAGATGAAGTTAGAGACATGAACATAGATGGTGTATCTGGTGGCGTATCAGGACTTCCAGAATCATTTTTAAGTCAGGTTGCTCAAACAGATGGAGACTACTTAAACCAAGTAGTAGAACATAAAGTTCCAAGAGCTTGTGACAGCATATGGATTTTCTTCCAAGGTAAATCTATAAGATTAGAGTTTTTATCATTTGGAACAGAAGCAGAATTAAAAAGAGTTTGCCAAAACATATATAAATATAATAATCCAGGTCAATTATCAGACACAAATGGATTTAAAATAAACGAAATGAAGGATGGTTCTCGTGTTGTTGTTGTAAGACCAAGCTTTTCAGAGACATGGGCTTTCTTTGTAAGAAAGTTTGACGTTAAAAGAGCTACACTAGAACAATTAATAAGAATTCCTGGAAAAGAGCAAGCCATAGATTTATTAAAATACCTAGTAAAAGGTGCAAGAGTTATATCACTTACTGGAGAGCAAGGTTGCCGGAAAAACAACAATGCTTATGGCTATGATAGAAAATATATATGACACAATGAACATACGTGTTCAGGAAACTGCATTTGAGTTACACTTAAGAAAAATATACCCAACAAGAAATATTCTATCATTTAGAGAAACAGATACAATTTCTGGACAAATGGGATTAGACGTTCAAAAGAAAACAGATGGTGGAGTAAACATTATCCGGAGAGGTTGCAACAGACCCCGTAGCTGCATGGATGATACAAGCTGCACAAGTTGCTTCTAAATTTACATTATTTACTCACCATGCTAAAACATTTCCACTTTTGGTACAAGCATTAAGAAACTCACTTTTAAAATTAGGAATGTTTAATGACGAAAAAATAGCAGAAGAGCAAGTTATAGGAGTTTTAAACTTTGACATACACCTAGTAAAAGACTTTAGAGGAAGAAGATATATAGAAAGAGTTACTGAATGTATACCAATAGAAGATAAAAATGAATATACATTTGAACATAGACAAGAAAAAACATTAGAGGGGAAATTAGATAAATTTATGGATAATGCAACAAGGTTCTTCTCTAAGACAACAAATAAAGAATTATATAAATATGTTAACATATTAGAATATCATGATGGTACATATGTACTTACAAACCCTATATCAGATACAAATATTAGAGAAATGAGAAATAATATGGATACATCTGACATAGCAGATTTTGACAAATTTGTAGAAGAAAATTGGGGAATAAAATCAAAACCTTATTATGATGAAGAAGAAATAGTTGAAACTAAAAAAAGAGGAAGAAAACCTAAAGAAAATTAATATTTAAACAGAGAATTGAGGTGAACATCAGAATGGAACAAAGTAATATACTTTTATACTTTTTGGCAGGTGTAGCTGGTTTATTTGCATTATTAGTAATTGTATATCTTGTTATAAGAAAGAAATTGCAATCTTCGGAGATGCGAGAAATACAGAAACTGAGGGAAGGAACACAAGCAAAAAAGCATACATCTGAAATACTATACCAAAAATTATATGTAAGATATATTAGAATACCATTTTTAAAAAGATATTTACTAAAAATAAGAAGAAGACTAGAAATAATAAACATAGATGATGAATATTTAACAAGAAAACAAACTGCTCAAATATTAACAAGAACATTACTTTTAGTAATACCAATAACTATAGCAATTATATGGTTGACGCATAAAAACTATTTGCTATTATCAATATTATTAATTTTTGAAGTTTTTATGGTGGATACAATTATAGATGGAATGGTAGATGGAATAGACAATAAATTATTAAAACAACAAATAAATTTCTTCTCTGAAATAAGACATGCATATCATGAATTTAATATGGTAGAAGAAGCAATATACCAAGTTTCGCAAGATGATGAACAACCAGAAATGTCAAGACAAGCAGAAAAAATATATGAAGTATTAATATCAGATGATCCAGAATCTGAATTAGAAAAATATTATGATGTTGCGCCAAATAGTTATTTAAAGGAATTTGCTGGTGTGTCATATCTAACAAAAGAATTTGGAGATAGAAAAGTTGACAAAGCATCTTTATATTTGAAAAATTTAAATAATATTACACAAGAAATGCAGTTGGAAATATTAAAAAGAGATAAATTAAACTATGTATTTCAAAGTTTATCTGTAATATCTATATTACCTATGATGTTTCTAGAAGCAATAAAGAATTGGTCTGTAAGTCAATTTAGTTTTACAGAAAGTTTCTATATGGGCAGAAAAGGAATGCTAGTACAAATATTGGTACTTCTAGTAACATTTATATGTTATACATTAACAAGAAAACTAAAAGACAATGGTTCTACAAACATGAATACAAAAAACACAGAAAATCCATGGCAAGAAAAGGTATATAGAAACCCTATTTGCAAAAGAGTTGTAGACCTGTTTATACCAAAAGAAGGAACAAAAGAATATAGGGTGTTAAAAGAAAACTTAAAAGATGCAGCTTCAAAAGAAAAAATGGAATGGGTATATGTTAATAGATTAACATTGTGTATAATTACATTTTTTGTGTCAGTATTTTTATTTGCACAATTACACAAAGTAGAAATTAATTATATATATACAGACCCTACAACAGAATTTGATTTAGTAGGTTCTATGAATGATAAGCAAAAAAGAAAGGCTATGGAAATAACAGAATCTGATAATCAATATTTGGACTTTTATAGAGGAAATACAGAAGTACAGCAAAAAGATATAGAAAAAATAATGAAAAATGGTAGAATAAACAAAGATTATGTAGAAGCAACAAACGAAGAAGTTGCAACAGCAGCAAAAAGGGTTTTAGATAAGCTACATACTGTAAATAAAGAAAATTTACAATGGTTTGAAGTCCTATTTGCAATGGTATTTGCAATGGCTGCATATATGGCACCAGTTTGGTTACTTAAATTCCAAGCTAAGATGAGACAAATAGAAATGGAAGATGAGGTAATGCAGTTTCAAACAATAATATTAATGCTTATGAGGATTGAAAGGGTTAATGTAGAGATAATACTAGAATGGCTAGAAAGATATGCAAATATTTTTAGAGAGCCAATTAGTAAATGTGTTAATAACTTTGAAAGTGGTGCATGGGAGGCTCTAGAACAATTAAAAGAAGATGTAAACTACCCAGACATGATAAGATTAATAGAAAGTATGCAAGCCGCAGTTGAAAAAATACCAATTGCAGATGCATTTGATGAATTAGACACAGAAAGAGATTACTATCAGGCAAGAAGAAAAGAATCTAACGAAAGATTAATATCTAAAAAGGGACTAATAGGAAAAGTAATAGGATTTACGCCTATGATAGGACTATTTGTATGCTATTTAGTTGTTCCATTGGTTGTAATAGGTTTATCAGCTATGAAAGATTCATTTAATGCAATGTCGGCAATGAAATAATAGAAAGGGGCTGAATTTGTAAATGGAAAATGCTTCAAGAGCACTTGTTATAGCAGGAGGAGTATTATTATCATTAATAATTATAGGTGTAGTAATGTTTGCATATAGAGGAATAACAAGCCTTCAAAAAGAAAAAGATATAAGTTTATCAAATGAACAGGTAAGCAAAATTAATGAACAAATAGAAAAATATACTAAAAAAAGTGTTATATATGGTTCAGAAGTATTGTCTATTTGCAATGCGATAGAAGATTACAGCAGAAAATATCCTGAAAGTGAAGGATACCCAAAGATAACGGCTATAATAAAAATAAAAGCTGATGGAAAAAATGATGTAGAGCTTTTCTTCAAAGACGAATATAATGATGAGCAATATAATAGCACTCAGAGATTAAAAGGCGATTATGATAGTGCAATTGAAACAAGAGATGATAAAGGAAAAATTTCTATGTCAAATGGAAAAACCATAGAAGAGTTATATAATTTTTTGAAAACTGATTCCCAAAAACTAGATAGTTACTATGATCTGTATGGATTAAATGATGGCGAGTATAACGTTGAAGAGATATTGCAATTTCTTGAGGAATATGAAAAGTACAAAAATTGTATAAATACATTTAGAGAAAAAAGGTTTAAGGCAAGTGTAGTATATAGTAATACTACAGGTATTATAAAAAAAATTGAAATACAGCCTAAATAAGAAAGGAGCTAAAACATGGAAAATGCAGCAAGAGCATTAACTATGGCAGCAGGAGTATTAATAGGAATAATGATAATTTCAATTGCTGTGTATTTATTTACATCATTAGGAAATACCAGCTCCGAGATATATAGTAAAGTTGAACAAACAAAGATAGATAAATTTAATAGTCAATTTTTAAAATACTATAGACTAGATACATGTACAGCACATGATATAGTATCTATAGCCAACTTGGCAAAAAATAGTAATGAATATTATGAATTGGAAGAAGGCAGTGGATACAACTATTATGTAAATGTAAGTGTTATGGATTATATAGATAATAATGGAAGTAAAAAGACAGAAAGAAATTTTGAAAAATTAGATGAGGCTAAATACACAGAGTTTATACAAAATAATTCAACAGTGGAAGAAAATGGCAAAATTAAAGAAATAAAATATTTTACATGTACAGAAATTTTGCCTTTTTCTTCCACAATATCACAAAGCAATATAACAGGCAGAGTATACCAAATAACATTTAAAGCAAATTAAAACAAAAATATTGCACAAAAAAAAGCAAAATGTTATAATATGAATAACAATGTAAAATAACCAATAAAAAAAGTAGAGGCGGGTTTAATCGCCCACAAAAAATAAGGAAGAATTTATGAAAAAAAACCTTTTTATAATTTTAACAATATTACTTATAATAGCTATAATAGTGGGTTATACCGTACACAATTATAGAAAACAGCAAATTCAAATAGCACAATACAACAAGCAATATGAAAGCTGGTATGGCAAGAAAATATTAGGCACAGATTTTATAAGTATAATAAATAAAACAATAGATAACAACGAAAAGAATGATGTACAAAAAGATGAAAATAATGTGTATCTAGAAGATAATGAAAAATCAGTAAAAATATATATAAAATTTTTAGAAAGTGACCAAACATTTGACATGGAAGCTATTGCAAACAACGGAATAGAAAATTTTATACAAAATTATGCAACATTTAGCTTTAAATGTACAAAAATTGATTACCATAAAAATGGAAATGTAAAAAGCTTATTTTTCGAAGAAGTATAATATATGTTATTAATGTTAGACAAGCATTGGTAAAACAATGTAGTCTATTGAAATAAACAAATGAGCAAAAGGAGGAGTGTGATAAAGTTTGGAAAATGCATCAAAAGCATTAATTATAGCTGGAGCCATATTATTAGCAATACTAATTATTGGTTTAGGAGTATATATATACAGGCAAGCAGCAGGAGTTATAGATACTGGAACCATGGATCAGCTTGTAGTAAGCCAATTTAATGCACAATTTGAACCATATTTGGGTAACAATGTATCTGGAAGTAATGTAAAACAACTTATAAAAATTATTAATGCAAGTAACCGTGCAAAGGAGGACTTGACAGTAACTTTTCAAGTGGATACCCAACCAGATAACGACAGCTCAACAATAAAAAGTGGAAATACTTATAAAGTAAAAGTAGATGAGGGTTCAAAAAATAATGCAGGATACATTGAAAAAATCACTATAAAAACAAATGGTGATGACAGTGGATCTGGTGGAACTAGTGGACGTGAAACTGGTGGAAAAGTGTAAGATACATAGTCCTAAAAAACAATGTGAAGTAAGGGCGAAAATAAAGTCCACCAAAAGGGATATAGCCCAGAGAGAAGATAGTGTAAAGTAATCCGCGAAAAATGTAGGGGCGACTTTAATTGCCCGTGCGTCGACGAAATTACTAAAAGAGAACATTTAAGGAGGAAAAATCATGGAAAATGCATCAAAAGCATTAATTATAGCAGGAGCAATATTATTAGCAATATTAATTATAGGATTAGGAATATTTATTTATAGACAAGCAGCAAATACAGTAAGTGATACAGGAATGGACCAATTAGCAATACAACAATTTAATGCACAATTTGAAAATTTCTTAGATAAAGAAATAACCGGTACGGCTGCAAAATCACTATATGATACAATACTAAATAACAACAATACAGCTGAAACAGATGCTACAAAAGTAGAATTAAGAATAGATGGTACAGAAGTTACATCAAAAAGTGCTATAACAGCAACTTCAAAATATTCTGCACACGAAAAAACATCAGAAGGTGAAGAGCCTGCAGCTGGTGAATATTCAAGAGAAAATGGTCGCATAAAAATAATTAATTTAAAAACAAAGAAAAAAGTATAGGACAAAATAATTTATGAAATGTAGGGGCGACTTTAATCGCCCGTGCGTCGACGAAATTACTAAAAAAGAAAATTTAAGGAGGAAAAATTATGGAAAATGCATCAAAAGCATTAATTATAGCAGGAGCAATATTATTAGCAATATTAATTATAGGATTAGGAATATTTATTTATAGACAAGCAGCAAATACAGTAAGTGACACAGGAATGGACCAATTAGCAATACAACAATTTAATGGTCAATTTGAAAATTATATAAAAGATAATGTAAGTGGTGCAACAGTTAAATCATTAATACAATTAGTAAAAACAAACAATGCTGTTGAAGATTCAAGCAAAACAATAACCTTAAATTATGAAACTGGCTTGAATGAATCTGGAATAAACTCTGTTGAGAAATATGATGTATCTGTTAAAAATGCTAGTGGAAATGACGGATATGTGAATGGGGTAATAAAAAATATATTGATAAAAAAACATGTTGAGAAGAAGTCTGGAGAATAAAGCCTTGTTAAATAACAGATTAATAAAAGGAAAAATTTAAAATGGAAAATGCAAGTCAAGCTTTAATAATAGCTTTTTCAATAATAATATTTGTTATAGCATTAACAATATCTATATCAATGTTTTCAATGGCTAGAGCCACATCTGACTTTGTAATATTTAAATCGGATAAAACCAATTATTATGAATATAACAGAGTAAACGAAACATCTAAAAGAAATGCTAGGGTTGTAAGTATGGAAGCTATAGTTCCAACCTTGTATAGATATTATAAAGAAAATTATAGAGTAGAGTTTTATGATAATGAGGGAAAGCAACTTGAAATATATGAAAGTGCTGGAAATCCTATATATTATTTTGATGTTGATGACGAAATAGAAAGAGGCGAGCCTTGGATAGGAAGCCAAGAGAGCTTTAAAAATAATGTAGATAAAATTGTAAAAGAAAAATTAATACCAAGCTATGGAAATGACAGGTTTGAAGAAAAATATTCTACCGAGATTTTTACAAAAAATGATGATACTGGAAAAGTTACAGAAGAAGACAAAAAAGAAAAAATAGTAATAAAATACATAAAATTAAAATAAAAGAACTCACAAGGAGGAAATAAAATGGGAGATAGTATAATAACAATAATAGCAATTTTCCTTGCAGCAATATTAATGTTTATATTTCCACTTATGGCATTATCAGAAAGATCTGATGATATATCTCAGCTTAGTGTTCAAACAGCAACAGCAGAATTTGTAGATGACATAAGAGCAACAGGAAAATTAACATTAGAAAAATATGAAAAATATTTAAGTACATTAACTGCTACAGGAAATTCATTTGATGTTGAAATGCAAATACAAAAATTAGATGAAAACCCAGGGGTTAAAGTTACGCAAGGACAAAAAGACAAAATAGGAGAAAATATATATTATAGTGTTTATACTAGTCAAATTATGGAAGATTTACAAGCTAACAAAGTAATGAAATTAAAAGAAGGAGACATTGTTTCTGTTACAGTAAAAAATACTAATAAAACTATTTCTCAACTATTAAGAAACTTCTTCTATAGAGTTTCTGGAAATGATACATATCAAATTTCTGCACAACATGGTGGAATTGTTATGGTAAATGCAAATTAATTATAATTATATGTAAAATAATAAGGAGTATCCAAAATAATAATTTTAAAACCAAAAAATGACAAAAAATCTGGAAAAAATTATTATACTGGATACTCTTTAATTCAAAAATTCATTATTCATTATTAGAGGTTAAACAAAATGTCTAATAATGAATGGTGAAATAACCAAAGAATACATAAACGAAAGGAATAAAAAATGAAGTTACAATATATAGCCGTTATATTTATAATAATTATAGTACCAATTTCTCTTGTACTGTCTGAGTATTTAAATATACAAATAAGAACAATTAACAACCAAACATTTTATGCAAAACAGTTAAATGATGCAACATATGACACAATAAAGGCTTTTCAATTTAATACTGTACATAATAGGTATTCATCTGTTGCAAATTCAAAACTAAGAGATATAAAAGCGGCAACAAATACATTTTTTAATACGCTTGGAACAACACTTACAAGAAGTAGAGAAGATTTGCAAGAATATGTACCAGCATTAGCATTTACTTTATATGATGGCTATTATATATATAGTAGAAATAGAAAGACAGCAGAAGAAGAATATTCATACGAATTAAAACCATATATATATTATTCTTGTGAATATAAGAGTGGAAGTAAAAGAGCAATTATAAATTATACACTAGATAATTACATAACAGTATATTATTATGATGGAAGTAAATATAGTACAAAGTCAGGATATTTAATAGATAGAGGTATAAATGGAAGAAAGGTAAAAGTGTCGGAAGCAGAAGGCACAGAAGAAAAGAAAATAGCCACAAAAAATGTGGAATATGACGGCATAAAAATACAAAACGAATTGTTAAGTGAACATTTGATATTTGAAAATGCAAAAGAAGGTAATTACACGTATATTGTGTATGAAAATAAAAAAGTGTATTATGATCCAAAACCTGATGAAACAGCTCCTCCTAATGCTAAATATTTTTGGTATGATAATAATAACAAGAAATATATTTATGATAGCGAAACAAAAGAGTATGCAGAGAATAGATTGATAAATGGCAAGTTGTACAGTACAAGTGCAAAAGAATATTACAAAAATGCAAATGAATTTACAGTTTGGGTAGAAGAAAATTTAGGCTGGATAACAGGAGATACAGTTCAAAACAATAATGAATTAAAAGAGCAACTAGGAAGTACAAAAATTTTTAAAGATATAGAGAACCCAGAACAAAAAGACTCAAACTTTAATGAACACAGAATGGCTGTTATAAAAAATTCAATACAAAGTAATTTAATAACAGCAATATCTACATACAACACACATGCAAATACATATGAATATATGTTACCACAAATTTCTGAAATAGATTGGTATACAATAACAAGCAAAGTATGTGTAATGTCATTCTTACAGGGTATTCCAATAGGTACAAAGTATTTTAACAATTATAGTGTAGTGTCAAACAGTAAAAACCAAGAGTTTATAGATAAAGATTCCATATATATTGTAGACAAAAATCATAATTCTTACCATAAAATTGGATGTGAAAAAATCTTAACAGAAACAGAAGAAAATTATTATATGGGTTACCTAAATTTGAATTTTGTAAGGCAATCAATAGAAGTATCTGACTCAGATAGTAGTAGAAAAACAAACTGGTTTTATCCAAGACAAGAATTGGGATGTTATGAGTGTACAGTGTCAACAAAGTTATATTATACTGCAAATGATATAATTTCTGGAAATAATATTATAATAAATGGAAAAACATATAATAAAGATAATGACAATTATTCTGAATTAAGAAAAAAATATATAACAGCACTTGCAAGAGAAAAGTACGATTTATATAAGTCTAATAATTTTGGCATATAAATAAAAATGTTTTAAAAATAAAAAAAGTGGTTATTCTAAATAAGAGGGATAATCATGAAAAAAATAACTTTAATAATTTTTTTATTAATTATATATTTATATATTTGTAATATAACTTTATTGCCTAATAATATAATTATTTTGCAGGGAGAAGATTTAAAAATTAATACAGCTTTTGGAATAAGCATAAATAAAACGAATAATTATAATATAATACAAGCATCAAGTGGTAATACAAATGTTGTACAAACTGGAAAAATAAACTATAGATTAAGTTTATTTGATATATTTAATGTAAAAGATATAACAGTAAATGTAATACCAAAAACTAAAGTAGTGCCAATAGGCAAAGCAATAGGCATGAAGTTATATACACAAGGTGTGTTAGTTGTAGGAATGTCAGAAATAGAGGGAAAAAAACCATATGAAAAATCCGGAATAAAAGAAGGAGATATGATAATAGAAATAAACGAAAAAGAAATATCTAATACGCAAGATTTAATAAATAATGTTAATAAAAGCAAGGGAGAAAATATAAATATAAAGTATGTTAGAAATAAAGATACTATTTCAACTAGCATAAAACCTGTAAAGACGCAAAAAAACGAATATAAAATAGGACTTTGGGTAAGGGATGCTGCTGCAGGAGTTGGAACAATGACATTTTATGAGCCAACAACTAAAACTTTTGGAGCGTTAGGACATGGAATTACAGATGTGGATACACAAGGTTTAATAAATATTGCAAATGGTGAATTGGTAACAACTGATATAATATCAATAAGCAAAGGCGAAAAAGGTAAACCAGGAGAAATAAGAGGAACAATAGAGTCAGGCATAAGTGTAGGAAAAATATATAAGAATACAGGGTTTGGTGTATATGGTATAATAGAAAATAAAAATAAATTACAAATAGATGAAAACGATGCAATAAATGTGGCAATTAGAAATGAAATAAAGACTGGTAAAGCAGAAATATTGTGTGAATTAGAAAATGGTAAAACAGAAAAATACGAAATAGAAATACAAAGAGTTTATACCGCCAATAATGAAGATAATAAAAGTATGCTAATAAAAATAACGGATAAAAGACTAATAGAAAAAACAGGAGGGATAATACAGCGGAATGAGTGGAGCTCCAATAATACAAAATAATAAATTTGTAGGAGCAGTAACGCATGTATTAGTAAATGACCCAACTGTGGGATATGGAGTATTTGCGGATATAATGATTAAAGAAGTTGCAAAAACAAAGAATTAGAGGAGTTGAAACATGGAAAAAGACAAAGGTAATATTTTAATAAAAACAATAATAGTCTTTATAATATTATTAATAATATTATCATTAGGCTTTTTAGCACATTTATATTTGCAAGAAATTGAATTATCAGAAGAAGAACCTAAAAACATTATTGCAACATTTGAAGAATTAGAAAAAAATGTTAATACCAAAAAGGATAATAATCAAACAGTAGAAGTGGTAATGCCAATAATAAATAAACAACAAAAAGAAGAGAAGACAAATATAGCAAGTAATTACTATTATTCGCAACTAGATGAATATGGAAAAATTATTTATGCTGGATTGTATTCAAACAAAGAAAATTTGAAAAGTGGGAACTACAAAATAGATTTTGGAACAAAATTTAATGACCTTTTGAACGAGGCAAATGGTGAAAATAAGTTAAGTATAGCTTTTCAATCAGCTTGGGATGCATTTTCTTATGACAATGTAGATGTATTTTATATTGATGTAAGTAAGGTGCTTTTGATAACAGAGTCTAAAACAAGTTGGGGTAAAACTACTTACAATGTAAAAATAGGAACAGGCGATACTGATTATTTAATAAAAAGTCTAAGAAATAAAGAACAAGTGGACAATGCCGAAAAATATATAGAAGATATAAGCAACAAAATAGTTTCTGCATTGAGTTCGTACAGTGATTATAAAAAAGTAAAATATTTGCATAATTGGATAATAGACAATATGGAATATGATACTTCTTCTGAAAAAGAAGATACTCGTAATATATATGGAGCATTGAAAAATAGAGTAATAGTATGTGAGGGGTATGCAAAATTATTTAAATATATATTAGATAAAATGCAGATACCTTGTGTAATAGTTTCTGGAGAAGCAACAAATAGTGTGGGAAAAACGGAATTGCATGCTTGGAATTATGTTTTTATAGATAATAAATGGTATGCGGTAGATGTAACATGGGATGACCCACTAATAGAAGGCGGAGGAAAACTTACAGATGAAAATAGATATAGATACTTTTTAAAAGGAGCAAGTGAATTTTTGAAAGACCATACTGAAAACGGGAAATTTGTAGAAAATAGCATAGAATTTAAATTCCCGACTTTGGCGCAATAATATAAACAGAAGGGGTTATGAACCAACAAGGAAAGTTTTTAAATTAGAAAATTATAAAAAGTTAAACCAGAGACTTAGTTCTCTGGTTTAAAGTTTAACTATTATTGCATAACATTGGGCCTATTTTGGTAACTGTTCCTGCTCCAAGAGTTAGAACAATATCATTAGGTTTGGCATTTTCTTTTACATAAGAAACAATTTGGTTAAAATCACTTATGTAGATAGCTTTTTGACTTAATTCATTAATTTTATTTACCAAATCTTTGGAAGAGATATTATATGTGTTGATTTCTCTTGCAGCATATATATCTGTAATGATAATATTGTCAAAATTTAACAACACCTTTGCAAATTCATCCAGATGACTTAATGTTCTACTATATGTGTGTGGTTGAAAAATTACCCATGATTCTCTAAAATGTTTTTGCTTAAGAGCATTTGCAGTAGCTAATATTTCAGTAGGATGGTGACCATAATCATCAAATACACAAACATCGTTGAATTTTCCAATGTATTCAAATCTTCTGCTCGCGCCAGTATAATTTAGAAGACCGTTTTTTATATCTTCTTTGCTAATACCATATTCATGACAAACACCAATACATGCAAGAGCATTTAAAACATTATGAACTTAACTATTAATATCAAAGTAATTAGAACTATTTTCTTTAGCTACAATTCTATTAAATACATCACTACTAGTATTATTATCTAAATGATAAACATTAATTTTATAAAAATTATCATTATAATATACATCAAATGTAGGAAAACCATTAGAATTGAAAGTAATATTTCTAGCTACAAAGTTGGCATTTTGGGTATCTATTCCATAAGAAATTATTTTAGCATTTGTATTTTTTACAAGTTTTCTACAGTTGATATCATCATAATTAACTACCAATAATCCATTATCTGGAAGTAATTTAACATATTTTTCAAATGATTTTACAATATTGTCTAAAGAACCAAAATAATCTAAATGGTCATCATCAATATTTAAAACAACCTCTGTTTTAGGAAAAAGCTTTAAGTAACTTTCTACATATTCACAAGCTTCTATTATAAAATATTCACTATTTCCTACTCTATAATTTGAATTCAACTGTTTCAAAACAGCACCAACTTGAATAGAAGGATCTTTAAAAGCTTGCAAAAAGCATACAGAAATCATAGATGTAGTTGTTGTTTTTCCGTGAGTACCAGATATACATATTGAGTTTTTAAAAGCTTTTGTAAGTTTTCCAAGAAATGTACCTCTTTCAATTGTTTCTATACCTAGTTCTCTTGCTTTGCATAATTCAACATCATCATTTTTTATTGCTGCACTATATACAACTAAGTCAGCTTTTGCAACATTATCCAAGTCATGACCTATTTTTACAGGTATGCCAGTTCTTATTAATGCATCAGTTATATTTGAACTATTTGTATCCGAGCCAGTTACAGTAAATCCCCAGTTTTTTAGAATTTCTGCAATACCACTCATACTAATTCCGCCGATTCCAATCATATGTATATGTTTATAATTGCTTAGCTCTTCTATATTTGCCACAAAAAATCCCCCTTTATGAACTGATTTAATGATTACTAATTATATACTGTTATGCTAAAAAAAACAATACAAAATTAACATATTCAAAATAATATATTCGATAATAATAGATATGGTTAAAAATAAAAAAATAATTGCAAAAAAAGAAGGAAAAACAATTTTTATATCGAATAATATAATTGGTATATAAAAATACCAAATTTTTAAAACTTTGGAAGGCGGTGCACAAAATGCAAATCACAGACGTACGTTTAAGAAAAGTAAATGTAAATTCAGAAAACAGAATGAAAGCTGTTGCTTCTGTAACATTTGATAACGAATTTGTTATCCATGACATAAAAGTTATCGAAAGCCAAAACGGATTATTTATTGCTATGCCAAGCAGAAAAACTCCTAACGGAGAATTCAAGGATATAGCTCATCCAATTAATGCTGAGACAAGAGAGAAAA
>ENA-OOQO01000612-OOQO01000612.1-human-gut-metagenome-genome-assembly--contig:-NODE-612-length-20800-cov-2.564666_pt1 | contig 20800 bp, 23 predicted proteins | sample MGYA00241088_ERZ501162 | MGnify/ENA primary metagenome ERZ501162 (study PRJEB25962, sample SAMEA2042497) | human gut metagenome | biome: human gut; feature: human-associated habitat; material: faeces... | reverse complement strand
GACGTGGGGGTTCAAGTCCCTTCATCCGCACCAGAATGAGATACTAATTTATAATTGGTATCTTTTTTTGTTTTCTTAGGTAACCTTTAATAGCCTTACTAAATCTTTACCTGAACCAAAAATAACAGTTAGTATATTTTATTAGCATTTTATCTGGGAATACATTCAAATAAGATTAAAATTCATTTGATTTAAAAATTAAAATAATTGTTAAAATAATTATGTAATTTCAAAATATGATTAAAATTTTGTTTACTTAGCCAAGTCGTCTACTACTATTTTCATGTAATTCCTCCATTTCCTTTTCAAGTTTTTCCAATGATATAGTTCTTCCATTTTTTATATCATCTACCCCTTTAGCAAGTCCAATAAAAACATATAAATCATATAACGAGCCATAAAAAGTTCCGTCGTCTGTTGGTGATTCTTTTAGCATTTCACTAATTTTTTTCATAGATATATTTTCTCTTATACTCATAAAATCACAATCCTTTCACACTAATTAAATTTCATTTCCAATTAAAGACCTTATACATTCTTTATCGTTTTCAGACAAATCATCAACTCCATAAGTATAAACATACTTTTGGGTTACTTCTTTTAAGATTTCTTTTGTATCTTTTTTCAAAGCTTCTTCGTCAATATTATATGGCAAAGACTCAATTATACTAACAAACTTTTCTCTTATCGGTGACATAGCAAAAACTCCTTTCTTTAAAATTTATAATAGTATACCATAATTACCCAAAAATTACTACAATTTTGATTAGAGAATTCTTAAAGTTTCATACATATTACTATAAATTGCAACATATTATGACTTTATATTTCACTGTAATTAACTAGTAACACCCTCAAGCATATCGCAATACCACTTGAGGGTGTTTTTTATTTATCAAACATTTTCAATATTTCTTCTTCGTCTTGTACTCCTATGCTTGTTCCAAGTACTTCACCATCTTTTATTGCAACAAATGTTGGTATGCTCATTACTCCAAATTTTTCTGCTAAATCTGGTTCTTCATCTACATTTACTTTGCATACTTTTATTTTTCCTTCATTTTCGTCTGTAATTTTTGCTACTACTGGCATCATTGCTCTGCATGGACCACACCAAGTAGCCCAAAAGTCTATAAGTACTGGAATAGTAGATTTTTCTACTTCTTCACTATAGTTTTTGCTTGTTAAATTTACTTCACTCATATATCTAATTTTCCTTTCTTCTCAATTTATTAATTATTACTAATCCTGCTTTTGTGCCTTCATACACAGCCTTAGATATTTGAAGTATTCCTCCTGTGCAATCTCCACATGCATATATGTTTTCTATGCTTGTTTGCATCTCATCATTTACCACAATATTGTTGTTTTCAGTTTTTGCACCTAATTTTTTTGCAAATTCTAAGCAACCCGCTGTTCCTTGTGCAATAAATACTCCATCTATTTTCTGTGATGAGTCATCTTCAAATTCTATTTCTTCTATTTTATTTGTGCCTCTAAATTCACGTATCTTTTTTTCGTTTATCTGTACATTAATACTTCTATTCTCTATGGATTCTTTACCATCTGTTAGCATTGTTACCGATTTTGCAATAGGTAGTAATTCTTCAATTTTTCCAATTGCATATTCTCCATTGCCTAGCACTGCTACATCTTTATTTCTATAAAATGGTGCGTCACATACTGCACAATAACTTACGCCTTTTCCTTCAAATTCTTGTAGTCCTTTCATGTTTGGCTTGTTTCTATTTACTCCTGTTGCGATTACTACTATTTTTGCAACATACTTATCATCTTTAGATTGATTTGCAACCGTTACCTCAAATCCATTTTCAGTATATTTTACACCAATTACTTCTTTTTTTATTAATTCTATTCCTAGATTTCTAGCTTGTTTCTCGCCTTTTTCTATCAATTCTTTTCCTGAAATAGGAGTTTCGAATCCATAATAATTTTCTATTTTCTCGGTTCTAATCAGAGTTCCTTCTCCCTTAGAAATTATTAATACTTTAAAACCTGCTCTTTTAATATATATTCCGGCTGTAATTCCAGCAGGACCTCCTCCTATTATTATAGCATCATACATAAAAAGTATTCCTTCCTCACATTCTCTAGTCCAATAAATCATATATGTTTTCAAATTTGTAGCCTTGTTCTCTCAAATACGATATCAAATCTGATAACATTTCATATGTTAATATCTTATCACTTGAATCATGCATCAATATTACAACACTGTTTTTTTCTCCCATAGTATCTTTTACGTTTTGCATTAAGGCCTCTTTAGTCTTTGCACCTGCTGCGTCTGAACTCAAGCTATTCCAGTCTAAATGCATAATTCCATTTTCATGAAGTAATGCTTTGGAATTTTGTTTTGCCTCATCATAATACCCTCCATTCGAGCCACCAGGGAATCTAAATAATTTTGACATATATGAATTATTTCCTAATGCTTTTCTTATTGCATCTTCTGTATAATTATATTCATTTAATGTAGCTTCTGGTGACGCATATACTGTAGAATATTTGTGTGAATATCCATGGTTTGCTACATAATGTCCTTCATCAAACTCTCTTTTTACCAATTCTGGATAGTTGTTTACATTCGTTCCTAGCGTAAAGAAAGTTGCCTTAACATTCTCTTTTTTTAACATGTCTAAAATCAGTGGTGTTACCGTTTCAGATGGTCCATCATCAAATGTTAGAAATACTCTTTTTTCACCAGTAGAACGATAAATATGCTTTATTCTATCTTTTTCTTCGTCAGTAAAAGCTCTGCTAGTTTGCTCTATTCTTTTATTAATTTCTGCTTGCTTTGCGAGTTCTTCTTGTCTCTGTTTTTCCTCTTCTTCTCTTCTTATTTGAGCCTGTTGCTCTTCATATAATTTAGCTTGTTTTTGGACCTTATGATGTTCTGCAAGCCTTATTCCAGAAATGGTTGCTAAAGTAACAAGAAGAATTAATAAAATAATGCAAACTGTCACCTTTTTCTTATTCAATCCTCTTCTAATAATTAAATCGTACATTTTCTACCTCTTATTTTTTTCTTATTCTATCATATGCAACTTTTAATTACAATATTCTACAATTTTTATTATAAATTTTCCATGCAATAATTTAATAGAAGATTCATCATACTTTTCTAATAGATTAACTCAAATAGCAATAATTTATATTTTTTAAAACGAAACTGGAAGTGCGCCTTTTGAGGGGTCCGTTAGGAGCCCCGACCAAGCACGACATGTTGAGGCTTTATAAAAATATAAATTATTGCTTAATTGCTTAATTAATTGATTAATTTATTCATCCTTAGAAGTATTTATTTTTAGTAATTTGAATATTTCGACTATTACAATTGGTGCAATTACTAACGCTATTGTTTCAACTATTCTATCCATTGGAAGTACTGGAATACTGAATATTGCTCTTAAACCTGGAATTGCAAGTATTACTAGCATAAGCATTGCAGATGCTCCAATAGCCCAAAATAATTGCTTGTTTCCACTTATTCCTGTTTTGAATATTGACTCTTTGTTGTTTTTTATGTTGAATACATGAATCAATTCTGAAAATGCTAAAACAATAAACGTCATTGTCTGACCAATTTCAACTCTTACTTGTTCTGGTGTTAATCCTTCTATTACTGGTGGATTTGGAGTAGAAATTCCAATTACGAATGCAGCAAGTGATAAAAGTCCTATCATTATTCCTTGGTAGATTATGCGCCATGTCATACCTTTTGTGAATATTCCAGAATTTGCTTTTACTGGTTTTCTCTTCATTACATCTTTGTTTGCTGGGTCAAATGCAAGTGCTAAAGCTGGCAATGAGTCCGTTACTAAGTTTATCCATAATATGTGTATTGGTAGTAATGGCTCTATTAATCCAATTGGAATTCCAAATTTTGTTGCTAAGAATGGTGTTAGTAAAATTGCAAAGAACAATACTATTACCTCTCCGACGTTGCTTGATAATAAAAACTGTATTGCCTTTATTATGTTGTCATAAATACGTCTGCCTTCTTCAACTGCTGAAACAACTGTTGCAAAGTTGTCATCTGTTAAAATTACGTCTGCTGCTTCTTTAGCAACATCTGTTCCTACAATTCCCATCGCACAGCCAATATCTGCTGTTTTTAGGGCTGGTGCATCATTTACTCCGTCCCCAGTCATCGCAACTATTTCTCCATGTGCCTGCCATGCCTTAACTATACGTACTTTGTGTTCTGGAGAAACTCTCGCGTACACTCTTATATTTTCTACTCTTTGAATTAATTCTTCTTGCGACATTGCTTCAAGTTGGCTTCCTGTTATAGCATCTTCGCCGTCTTCTAAAATTCCAAGTTCTTTTGCTATTGCAACAGCAGTCACCTTATGGTCTCCTGTTATCATTACTGTTTTTATTCCTGCCGATTTACACTTTGCAACAGCAACTTTTGCCTCTTCTCTTGGAGGATCAATCATTCCAACCATTCCTATATAAATTAGGTCTTTTTCGATTGTTTCCATTTCTTCTTTTGACGGCATATGGTCTATTTGTTTATACGCCATTGCAAGAACTCTTAAAGCATTTTCAGCCATTTGGTCGTTGAAATCGTCTATTGTTTTCTTGTATTCTTCAAGATTTTCTTTATTTTCACCATTAATCTGATATTTACTACATCTGGCTAATAGTTCGTCTACTCCGCCTTTTGTGTAAACCATGTATTGATTGTCATTTACTTTATGAACCGTTGTCATCAATTTTCTATCTGAATCAAATGGAACTTCTTCAACTCTTGGCATTTGATCAAACACAGCTGGAGTAAAGTCCAATTTAAATCCCATATCAATAAGAGCTGTCTCTGTTGGGTCTCCTGTTAATTGCTTGTTTTCTCCTATTTTTGTATCATTACACAACATCGAAATATAAACAAGTCTTCCCAATTCTTCATTTTCTTTATTAGTATCTACTTTATCGATGTCTATTATTCTGTTATTGTAAAATAATTTCTGTACAGTCATCTTATTTTGTGTAAGAGTTCCTGTTTTATCTGAACATATAACAGTAGCACTTCCAAGCGTTTCAACAGCTGGTAATTTCTTTACTATTGCATTTTTCTTTACCATTCTTTGAACACCAATTGCTAAAACTATTGTAGAAATTGCTGCAAGTCCTTCTGGAATTACTGCAACAGCTAAACTTACCGCCGTCATAAACATATCTAATGCTTCTTTTCCTTGTAATAATCCAATAACAAAAATTACCACACAAATTGCAAGCGAAGCAATTCCTAGAGTCTTTCCTAACTTGTTTAATCTACGTTGTAAAGGTGTATCCGATTTTTCTGTATTATTTAAAATTCCGGCAATCTTTCCAACTTCTGTATTCATTCCAGTCTCAACAACAATTCCTTGACCTCTACCGTACGTAATCAAGCTAGAAGAAAATACCATGTTGGTTCTATCTCCAATTCCAACATCTTCGCTACTTATTGTCGTTACATATTTATCAACTGGTACAGATTCTCCAGTTAATGATGTCTCTTGAGCCCTTAAATTTACAGCTTCTGTTATTCTCATATCAGCTGGAACATAATCGCCTGTTTCTAGTACAACTACATCTCCTGGAACCAATTCCTTTGATGGCACAACTGTTATTTTTCCATTTCTTATTACTTTGGCAGAATAACTACTTAATTTCTTAAGTGCTTCGAGTGATTTTTCAGCCTTATCCTCTTGAGCCACTCCGATTATTGCATTAACAATTACAACAACCATTATAATTATAGAATCGGTTATTCCTTCTCCCTTAATGTGTCCTACAACACCAGAAACAACGGCTGCAATAATTAAAACAATTATCATAAAATCTTTAAATTGCTCTAAGAATTTTACAATTAATGGCGTTTTCTTACCTTTTTCCAGCTCGTTTAACCCGTATTTTTGCTTTCTTTTCTCCACTTCTTCAGCTGTCAAACCTAACGTATTATTCGTGTTGAGCTTTTGGGTAGTTTCTTCAACCGATTTGTTAAACCAATTTTCTCTTTCCATAATCTCATCCTTTCCAAGGGTCTATTCTCCATTGTTCTTACTTATTATGTACAAAAAAGCAAGACTCTAAAAGAAATTTGCCCTAAAACATTGTAAATTTCTTTAAAAGTCTTGCTTACCCACTCGTGGTTACTAGCCATGCTAAACGCCGTGATGTTGACTAGTAGTTTTCAAGCTACTCCCTTTTAACTTACGGATATCTTATCATTTTTATCATTAAAAATCAAGTACCATTTTGTATTTCGTACATTTCGTTCATCTCCTTCATTTCGTTCGTTCATTTTGGGGACGGAGGAAAAAATATACTCTATTTTCGCCACCTTAAGTGTATTGTGCGGAAAGAGAAAAAATTGTACTTTATTTACACACCTTTGGTTTGACTATTTTATGTAAATATGGTAAAATTGTCATAGTCCGTTTATTAATTATGTGCTTCGGTGCATAATTAAATACACCCTATAAACTTTTTGTTAAAAGGAGTAACAAACAATGACAAATACTTATTCATTGGGCGATCTCATCCACGATTCATTCCGTGTCACACATGGAATGATAGCAGTTTTCCAGGACACCAAGCATGAGGTAACACTCAGCGTGGATTTCTTTGTACAAAAATTCGACGGCTGTTACGCAGTAAGTAACTCAACGGTTATAGGTTTTATCCACCAAAGCAAGTACTATGTAGCTCCGTACACAACTCGGGCTATTGCTACTCTCGTGGAAAATTCGTTCAAAGAGGCTAATTTCTATGTTCCCTTCTCTGCCTCGGATTGTCCGAAGCGTGAAGCAAAACGTTGGAAATATCTTCAGGAAAAGGCTAAAAAACTCCTGAAGAAAACTTCTCGGCAGAATGTGAAAAGTTCTGCAACGAACACCACATCGGAGCCTTGAGTCCCGTCGTTATGAGAAAAAGTCTCATGATTCCGATGGAAGGGCTTCGGGTAAAGTATACTTGTTACGAAAGTATCACATACCCCGTGCTGGTTAATTTCCGCATGGATGGCTTTACCAAGGAAAACCTTGGTACCTATTACATGAGCAACGGCGTTATAGTGTTCGTGTACCGTGATGGTCATACGTACGTAACCAGAGGCTACAAAGTTGTCCAGTATCTCCGTGACGCTGGATACCACGAGAAATGCATGCGTGTGCCTCTCTCTAGCGGCGAAAAGATTATGCATGAGGAGTACCGCAAAAAGTGGGAATCTATCCGCAAGTGGCGGTAATCGCAACTTAGTATTTTCATTCACAGGACAGGCAAATACCTAGCTTGTGGGCAAGGAGGTCAGCTATTTCAGTTGGCCTTTTTGCTTTTAATAAGTAATTACACATTTACAAAATTTTAATTTTTCTATTGTATTTCTTGTCTATTTTTATTATAATATAAACATATTTGCGGGTATAATTTAGTGGCTAGAATATCATGCTTCCGACCTGATTGCGCGAGTTCGATTCTCGCTACCCGCTCCAACAATTTATAAAACATCATAAAATTTTACTCTTCTTTCATTAGATCATATTTTCTTTCATAATCTTTTGTGTCTGGATATGCCATATAAACCTGAGAACTATTCTTTCTTAAGAATTCTATTATTTCGTATACATCAATCCAAATTTGATTATTTCCTTCTTTTTGCACTTCATTAAAAATAAGCTGTATTCCAAAATGTAAATGTGGAATATTTATATTATTTACATTCTCATGACTGCTATATCCTGTCATTCCAAGATATCCTATTACATCTCCAGCCGAAACAATTTGCCCTTCACTTAAATCTTTTGCATACGGATGATCTTTTCTTAAATGCGCATAGTAATAATATCTTTTGCCATCAAAGCTACGTATTCCTACTCGCCATCCACCATATTGATTCCAACCTAAAGCTTCTATGTATCCTGATTCAACTGCAATAATCGGTGTTCCAATACTTCCGTAACAAATCATTTCCTAAGTGTACTCTTCTATATCCATAAGACCTTGCCGAACCAAAATCCTTATAATGGCTAAAACTATAATTCTTAGCAATTGGTAAAAAAGCTTTTAAGCCATATTTTTTTGAATAACTTCTATTACCTTGTTCATCAAGTGTTGCAATTTCATACTCTCCTATATACTCATGAAAAATAGCATCATAACTATTAAAAAAATAATTATACAATTTCATGTTTTCAGTAAGTTCTGCCATTGTTTTTCCATTTTTCAAATTCTCTAATAAACTTTCTAAATCCTTTTCTTTAAATAAAGATAAATCTCCTCCATACTTACATCCTAAATAAGCCATGAGCTCAATCCAGTTAAACTGTACTGTCTCATTTTTTACATGTGAATTAATATCAACATCGGCTAATTTTTTTAGTACTGTTGCTGTCCCTTTAAAATCAACCCATTTAATATATGATTTATCTTTTTCAGAATCTTCTGCTAACTTTTCTGTTGATATATTAGCCATTTGATTTAAGTACTCTTCTCCAATGCAATTGGAATTAATTATTGTATTTATGGAATTAGTTTTTGAAAATTTATTTATGATATTAGGATTGCAACTTAATACTACAATAATTATTAATAGAAGAATGCTTATACAACATAATAATATTTTTTTATATGATACGGCTCTAAAAAAACGAAACACACCAATACCTCCTAATATAATAAATATATTAGCGTATTGGTGTTTTATTCTTTTTTATAAGGCTTTTTGATTATTTATAAAATTTAATCTGTATTATTTTGTTTCAAACCATTTCTCATTCAGTAATTTTCTACCAAATCAGTTTTTTACCAAATGATAATATCCATCAGATTGATATTGTAATACATAGCCAGAACGAACGTATTCATCAAATATCGTTTCAGAGTCTTCTGCTTCACCTGTGCCTCTAGAACTTATGAAGCCTATTATTCCATTATTAAAATTAATTATTTGCTTATCTAGATTATCCGGTAGTAAACTTGAAGAATCTAGCATTCGCTGTATGACAGGATTCTCACATATTTCTTTACTTTCATCCCCAACGTTAATAATCATTTCATCTCCACTAAAATATGCACAATCTACTGTTCCTATTTTTCCTCCATTCAAATCAACTGTCCCACATCTCACATCTATTTTATCTATATTTCCACCATTAACAGTCAAACTTCCTGCAAACGCCCTTGTTTTTTTTATATTTCCACTATTTATTGTCACAGAGCCAAAAGCTGGTCCAAGTGCATAGTAATCTCCATTTTCCATGTCAACTCCATCAATTGTTAAATTACCACTATCACTAGCTCTAACCAAAATATCGCTAATAGGAGTATTTACATTATTAGCATATATTTTTCCATTTCCATTAAACACACATGTTGCAGCAATTCTTATCCCCATTGATTCATTACTTATCGTAATCGTTTTCCCATTTGTATTTAGCGTAATATCTTTATCTATCGTTATTGTTTGGGTTTCGGTTGTATCTTTCATTACCTTGATAACTGAACCATTTGTTGCCTCAGCAACTGCTTCTACTAGTGTGTCTTTTCCAGTTTTCTCATCTACCACGTAGTTAGAATCAAATTGTTCAGATATTTCAGTCTTGCTATAGTAATCTGTCGCAAATCCTCCGCCATTATAATCGTCCACTATTGTATAATGTTTTTCACCATTTAAAACAGCTCCCTTTAGATAATACACTGTCAAACTTTCTTTATCTAAAACATATAAATCATCACTTGAAAAATCTTTATATACATTGCCTTCTCCGCAGTTCAACTTCAAATCTTCTGGCAACACAGTTAAATCTATTGCATAATATACTCCGGAATCATTTGGGTTAATATCGTATGTAGGTACATCGTAGCTACTTAAACTATATTCCCTATTGGTATATGCTGGTAGTTTTTTGTTTTCCAAGTAATAAACTTTTACTTCTTCAGAAAGATTTATTATATCTTCTTTTACTTTATTATATTCTTGTAATTCAATCGTTGATGTAACACTAGCTGTTAGCGATATAGCTAATATAAGCATTACTACTATTGTTACAACTAATGATATTAATGTTATACCTTTGTTATTCTTTATCATATGTTTTCCTCCCTTGCTACTTATAATATTACAATTAAAATGAATTTTTTTCAATACTTAATTTGCAAATTTTATTTTTTTCAATATATTTATTTTTAAATTATATCTTTTATTCTCTACATAAACAAGTGTCCAAAGATATGCAATTATTATTAATATTGCAATATTTTTATATGCTAATATTGCAAAACTTGATACTACAGTAAGTATTATTACTGTAATATTAGATACTTTATTTGTAATTATGTATGACATATATATTCCATAATTTATATGCAAAATTTCTTTTAAAATTCTTCCTCCGTCTAAAGGATATATTGGTATTAAATTGAATAATAAAATTAACAAATTCGAATAAATTAGCAAGTCTATTGGTATATTAATCATCTCTGTGTTTTTTGTAATTTGATAATATGCTATTATAACGATTATCATAATAAAATTTACAAACGGTCCTGCAAATGCAATTATTGCCTTTTTTAATGACAGCATGGTTCCATTTTTTATTTTCTTGTTATAGTTTTTACATGTTCCATTAAACTTTACAGAAAATCCCGTCGGTATAATAGATATAGCTTCAGGTTTAAATCCTAATATTATGCCTGCTATTACATGTCCCAATTCGTGTATTAACGCTAGGCACATAAGCAGTGCATATATTTTTATTTGTTTCGTCACTAAAAATATCAGCAAAAAAAGAAAGACCTTCAAATTAATTTTTATCTGCATACTTTCCTCACAAACTTCCGAGTATCAACTCTGGATTTATAAATCTATCATCTCTTCGTATCTCAAAATGTAAGTGTGGACCAGTCGCTCTCCCTGTTGCTCCAACTTTTGCAATTACATCTCCTTGTTTTACTGTGCTTCCTTCTTGTACTAGAAGCTCACTACAATGAGCATACAGAGTGAGCACTTCGCCATTTTGAATACGTAAATGTTTGCCATAATCTCCTTCTTCGGAGTATTGCACAACCGTTCCGTCCATTGCAGACACGATGTTATCTCCTGTGTTTCCCTCTATATCTAGCCCTTTATGATTTGCTGTTACAATTTCTGTTGGTGTTCTATTTCCGAACCTCGAAGTTATAACTCCCTTTATTGGCCAAATTATGCTCACATTTTGTTTTACGTAGTCTATATCCTGTTCCTCTTGTGATTTTTCTTCTTCTGGTTGAGTTTCATCAGCTCCGCCAACGGCTAGTTGCTCAGAATTTTGATTTGCTTCATTATTAGTGTCTTGAGAAATTTCAGAGTTTTCTACATTATCTGAATTTTCATTATTTACTTCGCCATTTTCCGTATTCGTATTGGTATTTTCTATGTTAGCCTCTTCTGTATTTTCATTTTGCACTTTTTCATTTACATTATCGTTTTGTTCATTATTCACAACCAAATTAAATTTTTTTTGCAACTCGGAGAAAAATTCATTTGATTTATTATACAAATTTTCTATACTAATATCATAAGACAAGACTTCCTTTGTTTTATCAACCATGTCTTTTGAAAATAAATAATTAGAATACTGAAGCATGTATATACAAGTATAAATTATCACACACACAATCATTTGAATAATCATCTTATTAATCATTTTGCCTTTTATTTTTCTAGTCTCTTGTGGCTGATATCTATTTCTTGTTTCACCGCTTCTATATAGGCTCTCTCCATATCTATTGTTATATCTTCTTCTACTGTATATTTCCTCTGCTCTTCTAATACGCTCCTCTTGGCTAATAGATTTTTCCATAAAAAAACACCTCTTCCTTTGTGTTTATCCTTTTATAGATTTATATTCCAAAGGTCAAGGTTTTATTCGTTTACATTATTTCTTTCAAATAAATATAGCAAGTAATATGCTTATTATGGTAGTCATTGCTAGAAAGACATTTAATTTTTTTGTTTTCTTATACGATTTCTTTAATCTATCAATCTTTCTATCTGACAAATTATCTTCTATTCTCTTTATATAATTTGATACTACAATTTCAGCTTCTTTTATCACATACTTTCTGTCTTCTTTCTTTACATTTTCAATCTTCTTCAAAGCCTCTGTCTTTATATCACCATAAATTATACCATTGCTACTAGTTTTACAATTAGAAACATCTCTCTGTTCATTCAGCTCAGCATCTCTCATATAGTTTGTTACCTGTTTTTTATCTTTTACAACTAATATAGCCTCAGATATCAAGTTCGAAGGAAGATTTTTTAGTATTATCACATTTTTAGTATTCTCTCTACTCATTATGTACCTCCTACATTTTATATAGGAATTATTGCCATAATCAGTTTTTTTATACTTTAAACAAATTCAAAATTTTAAAAATAATCTTGCATGCCATATTTTCCACTAAATCTGTAGAAACACTCTCTAACTCTATTATGTTTTGTTTTACATCATCATAGTTTTTTCCAACAATTCCTCTTATTGATATATCTCCTATTAATTTTTCTCCTGTATTTACACCGCTCCCAGCACATAATGTTGTATTATCCATTAATATTTTTCCAATATTTTGATTGCTTCCTAGTGCTGAATCTATTGTAATTATTGTTGTATAATATTCTTTATTGTAATTTATATGCTCTGCAATCTCTATTAAATCGTTATAACCTATCGGCTTTTCTAGTGTTCCTAATACTTTCACATTATTTCCGATATCTATTTTATTTCTTTCCAAAAAAGAACCTATCAATGGTCCTAAACTATCACCTATTAATTTACTGTCTCCAATACACAAAATGAGAATTTCTTCCAAAACTACCTCCAAAAAAATCTTATGATTTATAATTTTATTTTTTTATGTCTCTATCTCTACTTATTACAATGTTCACATTTTTATTATATAAATACTCTTTATTAATTTTCTCTGAAAGCCCTGCCACATCATTCGATACTATTATTGTATTGTAGTTTCTTTCTATTAATTCATCTATTTTATTATCAACATTTTCTGTACTATTAACAGAAAATACATCCATTCCAAAACTTGTCGGAATTTTAAAGCTTTTGTTATCATTATCTAATTTTAACCATGAAATTTTCACATAAATTCACCAATATTATTTTGTTAAAAAAATTTTATATTATACACAAAAATAGAGTCTCGACAAGAAATAATCTATCGAAACTCTATCATGTATTTATATATTATAAAAATATGTTGCTTCCAAATCTGCTTCGTTTAATAATAATGCTATTGGATATTTTTTGTATGCTTCTCCAATTGTTCCATACAATTCCTTTGGCTCTGTAAAGCCCATATGCCAGCGAATTGCATACTTTTCTTCGTTAGTCAATTTCATGTATTCTGTAATCATCATTACAGATTTTTCACCATGTCCATATGGTATTGTATCTTCAACTGCATAATATGGAACCTTCTCCCATTCTCCCCTTGCATTCTTTGCATTTCTATAATCTACTTTATAGAAATTTGTTTTGCAAATGTCATGTAGAAGTGGCGCAATTATAACTGTATCTTCTGGAGTTGATAATCCACTCGCCTTTATTTTTTCTTTAAATATTTCATATACTTTCATGCTATGTTCTAGAAGTCCGCCCTCATAATTTCCATGAAATCTTGTGCTTGCTGGTGCCGTATAAAAATCTGATTTTTCTAAAAAGTTTAATAAATTTTCTATTCCTTCTCTTTTAGTTGATCTTAATAATTCAATAAATTCCTCTTTCATACTGTTCTCCTACCTAATAAAATTCTTATCTTCACTATATGGTATATCCGTCTTTTCAAAGCTCCATGGCTCATTTGATGCCATTTTTCTCCATAATGTTGCATATGGCTCTTGTGTAAATTCTTTTGTTAATTTGCTCAAATCCTTTTGTGGTAATACTGTTAATGGGTCTATCGTGTAGTCTAATCCTGTTTCTTCTGTGTTAGATTTTCTAACTTCTACATGTAAGTGTGGCACTCTTGAACCTCCGCTGCAACCTGTTATTCCTATTACCATATCACGTGTAACCTTGTCTCCTGGCTTAACATACGACTCTCTTAAGTGTCCATACACTACTCTTCTACCATCATTATTTAGTATTTCTACTTTATTTCCATAACCATCATTGAAGGCATCAAATCCTTCTGTGGTAGTACCATCAAATTCTGCAAGTAACACAGTTCCATCTACTATTGGATGTACTTCTGTTCCGATGTCTGCTGTTATGTCAAATCCAGAATGTGCTCTTTGTTTAAATAAAACATAATGATTCTTTCTGATTCCATATTTATCATGTTCTGTTACTTTATACTTTGGCTCTATTGGCCATGAATATTCTTGTTCCATAATTTTTCCTCCTTTATCTTTCAATCTGTTCTTGTAGTTCTTTTATTCTCTCACTAAGTGCAATAATCTTCTCTATTTTTCTTTGTTTAAAATTTATCTTTCCGTTATATGTTTGTGACGTTCTTGCTCTTTTTAGCCTTGATATTTCACGCTGTTCATATCCTAATTGTTCTTTTAATATTGCAATTTCTTCACTATCAGGTATTGCTATACCTTCTGGATTGTAACTATATAATACTGCAACTTTCTTTTTTATATGGTCTAAATATTTTCTGTACTCGTCTCTTCCAACTCTACAAATGTGAACCTCTCTGTCTCTGCCATCTCTTCTTTTTACATATAGACTGTCTGTTAATCCAAAGAATTCAGATACATATTTTGATGAAAGATTGTCTCTATGCAATGTTGAACATAAAAATATTTCTTGTTCACTTTCATCGTCAAAGAATTGTTCCATATGTTTTGAAATGCCTTCTAATAATAAAATTCTCGCTAGCCCCGACCTTCTATCTCGTGGGTCTGTTATGTATGTGTCTAATTCTATTGAATTAGATGGTTTAGCCGTATAGTATGGTCTCACATTAAAGTTTGGGTTCTCGTGTATTACTAATGGACCTTTATGTAATATTTTCTGATACTCTAGTTCTTCTTTTTCTTGCCCTATAAGAATTTCCATCTCTTTTGCATTCTCATCATTTGGCTCTATTTCTTGTTTTCCAAACTCTTTTGCGATATCATCAGCAGTAATCCAGTAAAACATATCATATCTTTCCATTACTCCCAGATGAATTTTATCTTGTTCTTGCATGTATTCTGACATATACTTATTTAATAATTCTCTGAGTACACTCTTTTCATGAAAATGATTGTTTTCTTCGTCTACTTCGTGTTGTAAAAACGCGATAATATTTTCTCCATATTGTGGAAACTCTGCAAGCACTCGAGCCTTAGCATACTTAAAGGCCTGTATTTTTAGCTGATAAATACTTAACATGTCTCTTCTATAATCTTGCAAGGTTTTATATTTGTTTTTTACGTATTGATTATAATCATCTCCATATTTAAAATATTTCGTGATGTCATTGTACGTAAACGGTTGTTGTCCTTGTGTGATATATGTTGCAGCAGTAACCTTGCCATTTTCATCAACTGCAACCAAAACCGTATTTTCTTTAGAATGTGCATATGCAGAAATATCATCTCTGCCAGTTGGAAATAGCTGACCACTTTGGCCTCTTGCCTCCATGTTTGCCATAACCACTTGTTCTAAATTAGCAACCTGTTCTAAATATTGTGCTTCGTTGTCTTTTGTAAGTTCCTCTAATTTAAAATTCATTTTGTACCTCTTTAGGTCTCAAATTAAGCCAATCCAGACTTAATTTTTATAATATGCCTGAAAAATATAATTATATTATTTCGTTCCAATAATAGCACAGTTTTTTTAATTTGTCTATTGCTATAATTTGTATTTTACACAAATTCCTCCCATACTAAATTTGCTAAGTCGATGCCTTTTTTACTTAGTTTTATGCTATTTTCATCAACCTGTATTAAATCTTCATGAGTAAGTTTGTCTAATGTTTTACAATATTTAATAATTGGATTTACACCAAAAATTTTCTTAAAATCGCCTATATTCACACCGTCTATTTTTCGAAGTCCAAGCATCATAAATTCGTTCATCTTATCTTCTTCATTTAAGGTTTCATTTAACACTAAATTTCTATTTGGATTGCCATTTTCTATATTCTCAATATATTGTTCTAGACTTTCTATATTAGAATATCTTTTGTTTTCCATAAAAGAACATGCTGCAGCACCAACTCCAATATACTCTTTTTGCTTCCAACAATCTGTATTGTGTTTCGATTCAAAACCCGGCTTTGCAAAATTTGATATTTCATAGTGCTTGTATTTATGTTTTTCCAAATAATCCTTTACAAACCAATACATCTCTCGCTCTTCTTCATCTGTTGGCAAAATGGCTGTTCCTTCTTGCACCATTTTTTCCATCTTTGTATTTTCTTCAACTATCAAAGAATACACAGAAATATGCTCTGGTTTTAAATTTACTATTGTTTTTGCACTTTCCTTTAAATCCTCAAGAGTTTGATTTGGAAGAGCCAACATCAAATCCACATTTATATTATCAAATCCTGCCTCTCGTGCCCACTCAAAGGTATTTTCAAAATCATTATAATTATGAATTCTGCCAATGCTTTTTAGCAATCTATCCTGAACTGCTTGCAGGCCAATGCTTATTCTATTAATGCCCGCTTCTCTATATGTTTTTAGCTTTTCTTTACTAGCAGTGCCTGGATTTACCTCGATAGTAATCTCAGCATCTTCATCAATTTTAAAATTAGCCTTTATAGTCTCCATCACATTCAAAATATAAAATTCATCAATAGAAGATGGCGTGCCACCTCCTATGTAAATTGTTTTTATTATAAACTTTGGTTCTAAGCCATGCTCGTGCATAATCCTATTTTCATTAGCATACTGTGCAATTTCACTCTTTAAACATTTAATGTATCTTTCCACCATTTCATATCTATTGGGATACGAAACAAAGTCACAGTAATAGCATTTTTGCTTGCAAAATGGCATGTGTATGTATAATCCTATCTCTTTTTCTTCCATTTATTTCTACATATACTCCTCTATTTTCTTGAATCTATGGCTAACACTAGACTTTCCAATTGGATTTTTTAACATTGCTCCTAATTGTTCTAACGTTGCTTCTGGATTTTCCTCTCTTAAATTTGCAATTTCTTTTAAATCTTCTGGTAAATTATTAAACTTACCAGATTTCTTCAATTTTTTTATAAGTTCCGCCTGCTTAACCGCTGCATTTATAGTCTTATTAAGGTTTGCCGTCTCACAATTTACAATCCTGTTTACATTGTTCTTCATCTCTCTAAGCACACGTATCTCTTCAAACTTTAAAACCGTAGAATGACCTCCCACTAATGCTAACATTTTAGATATTTCTTCTCCATCTTTCAGATAAACTGTTTTTTCTAAAATCTTAGCTCCAATAGAATATTCATTTAACAATTTTAATGTAAATTCCGCGCATTCTTTATCCTTAAAAATTATCTCCAAATGGTATTTATTTCTTGGATTATTTATTGACCCTGCTCCCAAGAAATTACCTCTTATATATGCTTTTTTCAGATTATCCTGTTGTAAATAATTCTCTGCATCTTTTAAAGTTGGCATTTCATCACACTTATATGCAATACTGTATGTTTTTCCTGTTATACTTATCTTATAGTCTTTAATCTCTAGGTTGTTTAAAAGCTTAGCAAATCTATTTATGTTGTACTCACTTTCCGTTGAAAACTTTACATGTCTACCTTTTACATCTATATTATTAGATGCTAAATAACCAAGAAATTCTGCATAAACTTCTTGTTTATTCTTCAAATTATTTATTTGACTTAGCTCCATTTTCAAATCTGATGAAAAAGACATTTCTATCACTTCCTTAATATAAATTACACATATTATAATTATAGCTTAATCTACTATGTTGCTTGCTTTTTAATATAAAATAGTAACACTGTATTTTTATTACAAATATCATAAAACAAATGGTCTTGCAATTTAATATTTCTAAATTTTGCCTACTTTTGCAATTACACATCTATCATTCCCAGAAAAATCTTGTATAGTTTTTATTTCTGAATAATTCTTGTTTTCTTTAAGCAGATTTTCCACATCTTCTTTTTGGTCATATCCAATTTCTAATATTAAATATCCATTTTCTATGTAATTGCACGCCTGCTCTATAATTTTTTTATAAAATTTTAATCCATCTTCTCCGCCATCTAGTGCCAAATGTGGCTCATTTTGAACTTGTTTTGGCAAATTGTTTATTACATTGCTTCTTATATATGGTGGGTTTGAAACAATAATATTAAACTTTTGCTCCTGTATGTTTTCAAATAAATTTGATTCGATGAATCTTACATTTGTATTGTTTTTTTCATTATTATTTTTAGCAACCTCTAGTGCTTTAGTACTAATATCACTTGCAAAAACTTCAGCCTCATCTCCGAGAAAGTTTGAAAGAGAAACTGCAATAGCTCCACTACCAGTACACAAATCTAATATCTTTATCTTGCCATTTTTTAAAAGTAACTCTTTGCATTTTTTCAAGGTTTCTTCAACAATAATTTCCGTATCTGGCTGTGGAATAAGCACATTCTCGTTTACAAAAAAATTCAATCCCATAAACTCTTGGTTGTTAGTTATATATTGTAATGGCCTACCATTAATTAACTTATTTATATTTTCTCTAAACTTTATATAATCTTCTGCATTAAGCTCATCATCCAAATGAATTACCAGATATTGTTTTTCTACGCCTAATACAAAAGCTAGTAATTCTCTTGTTATTATTACATTATCTTCTATATTATTCTTGCTTAATACATTTTTTCCTTCTTCAATTACTTCCTTTATTTTCATACTAAAACCTCTTCAACAATATGCAAATATTATACTATTTCCATGTAGTAATTGCAATATTCATAATAGTAATTACTGATATCGAGGTTGGGAAAGAATTAAATTTTGGCAAGGAAAATGATATTCAAAAGGCAAGAGAGCATACTTTGTGTATGTAACATCGTTTTGAGCAAAATTTTACGAAGCCAAAATTCTAAGTATTTTCCAGCCAAAACAAAAGCACCACTTAAGTATCAAGTGATGCTTCAAATTACTATAGAAATCGCCCCACATTAGCCGTAAGCCGAATGAAATTTTAAGGACCTGCACCAGCAGGTGGGTGTCTTGTTAAATGTTCCTGGGTTTCTTAAGTTTATAACCTAAGCCTACACGCCACATTTAAAGGCGGACTCCCTTTTAGAATTTGTTGGTTCTAAAATTCCTTTCTACACGTACCACGTAGGGAATGTTTCGTTTCTGCTATTATACTATCATAAACGGAATAACATTGCAATACTTTTTTTAATCTTTCACAGCAATTTCACAATCAAAATATGACAAATTTGGTAAATTTTTTTATTGCATTTTTTCTTTTTTCAAATTATAATATTAATACTAGTGGTTATAGGTAATCCTCAAAACCTAAATATTTTAATGTAAGGAAATTATATGAAAAATCAATCACCTAAGAAAAGTAAAAAAATTGTAAAATTTATTGTTTTTATACTGCTTGTTATACTTCTTGCAGTTTTAATAAAAATCAATTATACAGATGCTCAAAAAAAGATAGCTTTAGAAAATACCATTGCAGACATGACCTCTTTAAACTCTAAGCAAACATTTTCTATTGATAAAATTTACTTATACAGTTCTGCAAATGCAACAAATAATAAAACAAAAAAATCAATGTGGAATTTAAATGTTTATCAGTATACAGATATTGCATTATACATTTCGGGTAATGCTAATAATAAAGCCCAAAATACTATTAAAGAATTGTATATAGATAATATAAAGTTTGATTCTTTTAATGGCGGAACTCCTAATTTGCATTACAAAAACTTATTTGAATTTGGAAAGTTTAATTTAGAAACAGATTATTTAATTGCAGATAGATTAAATTATGAAATTGTAGAACCTGCAAAAATGGATTCAAAATTTAATACTTTAGATAATTCTATAAATGCTGAAACAACTGACACTGTCGATGGCGTTGAAACAAATAATACAAATGCAGATTCATCTAACAATGTAAACGATACATCTAGTGTTTCATCAGTAGAGAACTTAGATTACGCAAAGCCACAAGTATATTCAGATTTGTCTAATCCAATTACACTAGAATATATGAATTTAATAAAAAGTAATTACTTGGTTTCAGATATTGAAAACCCTTTAGTTTACAATGGTTCTCTATTAAAAAGAGCCGGCGTTGATTTAACTTCTATTTCTGGAAATATTACTTTTAAAATTCATATAAAAAATATTCTTGGAGAAAATTATGTTGCAAATATCAAAATTGCCATTCCTCTAAAAGATGAAGTTTCTGGAGATACTATTTATGATGGAAGCTTTACAAAGGAAATTACAACAAAAACAAATTTTAGTGTTGAGAAATAGGACTTTAATGTTTTAGATATATTTTATTTATAAAAATTAACGAGGTGTGTTATTAAAACTACCTCGTTTTTAAAATACATTTTATTTATTAGATAATATTTCTTTCACTTCTTTTTCAGTTAATTCAACTGCTTTAGCAATTTGTTCTATGGGAATATTTAGCTTATGTAAATTTTTATCACTTTCTTTTTTTCATTTTCTGCTTCTTTTTTAGCTTTTTCTAATTCTTCTTTCATTTGTAATCTGTCTGCTATTTCAAGAGTTCTATTTAACGCCTTTCTTCTTAGTATATCATCTTGGCTTATTCTTTCCAACTCTTCC
>ENA-OOQO01000588-OOQO01000588.1-human-gut-metagenome-genome-assembly--contig:-NODE-588-length-21491-cov-2.896063_pt1 | contig 21491 bp, 19 predicted proteins | sample MGYA00241088_ERZ501162 | MGnify/ENA primary metagenome ERZ501162 (study PRJEB25962, sample SAMEA2042497) | human gut metagenome | biome: human gut; feature: human-associated habitat; material: faeces... | reverse complement strand
AAATGGGTTATTGATATAAAGAAATGGATTGATAGTTTAAAATAAATTTCAAAAAAAGAATCACTGTATTTTAAGGTGATTCTTTTTTGGTAGAAAAATGGTTGAAAAAACAATTTTTATATAGAATTACGAGAAAAATATAAAATTTTTTAGAAAATTTGGAAATAATATATACAAATATTTGTTCTTGTTATATAATTAACTCCATAGTTCAAATATGAAGAAAAGGAGAAGTTTATATGGAGCGATTAATTTTATAAGAGCTAAATTTAATATAAAGGATGTGTTCTTATGGACAAGAAAAAAAATGAGATTATTTTATTTGAAAACCAAGGAGTAAAATTAGAGGTAAATGTGAAAGATGAAACTGTGTGGCTTACACAAGAGCAAATGTCAAAATTGTTTGGAAAAGCAAAATCTACTATTAATGAGCATATTAAAAATGTATATAAAGTATCAGATAATAAACAAGATAGTAACTTATCAAAAAAATCATTAAAATATAAATTAATATTATTAAATTCAAAAGATATTTATGCTTCAGTAGAAGAAAAAAATAAAAGTGATATAAAATTTCCATTTGGTAAATCTACTAAAATGTATGTTAATAAAATGAAAGCTAATTATCACTTTATTGATCAAAAAGGCAACTTAAAATAAATAACATTTTAAAAAGACTATTCACTAGTCTTTTTATTTATTTATCAAAAATTTTAACATTTCTTCTTTATCTTTTTTACCTTCTATAATATCATGTATTAAGTTTATTATAGGCATTTTTACTTTCTTACGTCTAACAAGTTTATGTATTGACTTTAATGTATACATTCCTTCAACTGTAGTAGTTTCTAAATATTTATTTACTTCTTCATTAGTAGCTCCACTACCTATTAAATATCCAAAACTAAAATTTCTTGAATTCTTACTAGTGCATGTCATTAAGATATCACCAAACCCAGCAAAGGATAATATTGATTTCTTTTTGCCACCTAAAGCATCAATTAATTCTTTAATATCATTCATACTTTCAGTTAAGAAAAGTGCTCTTGTTGAATCTGTCACACCCATACCTTCAAGCATACCAGAGGCAATAGCCATAACATTTTTAATACTACCACATATTTCGATACCTACTATATCTTTAGTTCTTCTAAACTTAGTTGTTGAATTTTGAAAACACTTTCGAACAACCATTTCAGTTTTATTATTTTTTGTTGCTAAACTGAATCCTACTGGTGAATCTTTAATTATATCCACTGCAAAAGTAGGACCACTTATAACAGCTATACCATTCTTTAAATATTTAGCAAATACATCATTTAAAAACAAACATGTATTTTGTTGGATACCTTTAGTAGCAATTAATACTGGTTGTTTCTTCTTTATATATTTACTAAGTTTAATTGTTACATCTTCAAAAGCAAATGCTGGAATAGCCATAACGATTAAATCTTTGTCATTTACTGCTTCATTCAAATCACAAGTGAATTTTATTTCATTTGGTATTTTGTAATCATTTAATTTTTTTGATTTTCTTGTTTCATCAAGAGTTTTTCTTTCATTTTCGTCATGTGTCCACATAGTTACTTCAACTTTATTGTTTACTAAAATATGTGTAAGAGCAAGTCCATATGCCCCTGCTCCAAGTACACCTACTTTCATTTATTTTCCTCACCTCTATTATTCTTTTTATTTTTTTTACTTGTCCAGTCAAACACAATATCAGTTTTAAGTATTAAAAATAATACAATAAACATTAAAACTACATAACAACATATAACTGTTTTTTTATTTCCTAAAACATAGAATATTGTTGTTGCTGAAAATAATATATTAATCGCATATATAACAAGTAATGAACTCTTTTTAGAAAAATGTTTTAGTAATTGATGATGAAGATGTTCTTTATCAGCATGATCAATACTTTGTCCTTTTAGTTTTCTTCTTATTATTGCAAATAAAGTATCCATAATTGGAATTGCAAGTATTAGCATTGGTATAATTAATGAAGTTAATGTCGTTGTTTTAAATCCAAGTAAAAATATTACAGCTATCATAAATCCTAAGAATGTGCTTCCAGCGTCTCCTTGATATATTCTTGCTGGTGGAAAATTATGAACTAAATATCCAAGTGTAGAGCCTAACATAATAAGTGATAATATTACATCAAGTCCTCCAAATTTATTTAGAATAAATCCAATTATCGCAATAGTTAAAAAATATATAGAACTAATCCCAGCACATAATCCATCAAGTCCATCAATTAAGTTAATTGCATTAATAGTCGCAACTATAATAAGTATAGAAAGAAACTCACTTAAAAATGGAATGCTTGTAAACGTAATAGTCATACCAAACAAAGTAATTTTAGTAAGTTCAAGTCCGCCATAAAATACAACTATTGCAGCAACTATTAATTGTACAAGAACTTTATATTTATTAGGCATGGGTGTCTCACTCTTAGTCATATCATCAAATAGACCTAAAAGCATAATTAAGAACGAACCTATTAAAACAGCAATCATAAGATTATTTTTAGGAGCAAATAACATATATCCAAGTAAAAATGCAAAGAATATACCAAGCCCTCCAAGTAAAGGCATAGGCTTCTTATGTATCTTTCTAGGATCATTTGGTACATCAAGTACTTTTAGAAATATTGCTACCTTCTTCATTATTTGTACAAATATAAGTGAAGATAAAAAACATACCGCTACTATTATAAATATATTATATCCATTAACTTCAAAATTCATCTTTTTCAACTCCCTATTAATTATTATAAACTAATAATTTTATTTTTTCCATTAAAATAGTATAAAAACACTATTATTGACTAATATTTAATTGAAAAAGTAAATATGAAATGATAAAATTAAGATAATAAGGAGGGGAAAATGCAAGAAAAAGAAAATTCTACAAAATCAATACTATTAATCATTGCATTAATAGTTATCATCATTTTACTAGGAGTAATAATATATATGTTAGTTAACAATAAGAAAGCTAATAATGATATTAATAGTCAAAGTAAGACTACTACTACAACGACTACACAAAAAGTAAGTGATGAAGATGAAAAAGTCAAAAAAACTATTGAAAAGTTTCTTGAAGTAGATTGTGCACTTCATACTGATAACATCTTAGATTACTTAAATCTAGGTTTTGATGAAAGTAAACAAATATATGATGAAGCAACAGAAATGGTTATCACTAATGTTAAATATGATGACTTTAAAAATGCAATGCTTAATTATGTAACAGAAGAATACTTTAAAAAAGAAACTGATGGATACATTGTCAAAGATAAAAGTGGTTATGTAAGAAAAAGTCAAGGTGGCGGAGAATGTTACATATCTAAAATAAACAATATCACTAAAATAGGAAATCTATCATATAATGTTAACATTACAGAAACTAGTGATGTAGATGATAGTATTAACAATAACACTACACAAAAATTTACATTCAAAGAATACAATAATAAACTAATAGTTGATACATATTCAGGTAGAGAGTAAACATATGAACTAAGTAAATTAAAATTTATTTAGTTTTTTCTTGTTTAAATAATGTAAATTTCCCTAAATATAATGAAAAATATGTAGAATTTTGGTATAATTATTTATTATATAGAATGATAAGGAGTAACTATGAATAAGAAAAAATATATATTTATACTTTTACTAGCCCTATTCTTATTTGTTCCATTAAATATAAAAGCTGCATTTGATGCGGAAATAAAAGGAAGTTCAGTAAGAATAAGAAAGGAACATAATACTAAAAGTGATTCATCAATAATTGCAACTGTTAATGCTGGAACACAAATAACAGTTGTTGATAAAACATTATATACTGGAAGTGGTTGTTCAAATAAATGGTATAAAATAATTTATAAAGAACAAGAAGCTTATGTATGTAGTGATTATGTTAGGTTCGTTGATAATACTTTTACTGGTATAAACGTTATAGATTATAGTGCTAGAGTCAATGGTAATAATGTAGGAGTTAGAAATAAGGCAGCTACATCAGGAAGTTTACTTGATACTTTATCGCTTGGAGTAAATGTAACAATTGTAAAAGAAGTAAACGGAAACTCAAGTGGATGTTCTGGAGGTAAATGGTATCAAATAAATTATTATGGTAATAAAGAAGGATATATATGTAAAAAATATGTTACTAGAAAAGAAGATATAACAAAAGAAGATAAAGAATATGCTGAAACACTTAAGAAAGCTAATTTTCCAGATTCATATATTCCATATCTAACCTATCTTCATAGTAAATATCCTAATTGGCAGTTTAAACCTGCATTTACAAATATAAAATTTTCTTCTGCTGTAAATGGTGAAGAAGGAAAAAATTATATGCAGACAACAAATGATAATTATAGAACATCAAATAAACCTGCTGAAGGTAGTTCATGGTTCAAAGTAAATACTGGAGTTATTGCTTTCTATCTTGACCCTAGAAACTGGCTTACAGAAGAAAGAATATTTATGTTTGAAGATTTAAAATATGATAGTACTCTTGAAAATGAATATCCAGCTCTTATAAAATCAGTATTTGGTAGTGGTAAACTTGGTGATGATAAATATACTATTCCAATGTTTAAAGCTGGTAAAAGTCATAAGATTAGTCCACTTCATATTGCGACTAGAATTAGAATAGAAGTTGGCGCTAATGGAAGTGATTCAGTAAATGGGACAGAATTTACATGGAAAGGTAAAACTTATAAAGGATATTATAATTTCTTCAATATTGGTGCTTATGAAACAACAGTTGGTGGAGTTAAATACTCAGCAATAACAAGAGGTCTTGCCTATGCTGCTAAACTTATTAGTAGAAGTGGTGAAGTTTGGGATAATGTTGAAACATCTATTTTAGAAGGAAGTAGCTTACTTGCTAAAGGATATGTAAACGCAGGACAAGGTACTTTATACTATCAAAAGTTTAATGTTGGCCCTGATGCTCACTATAGTAAATATACTCATCAATATCAAACAAATATACAAGCACCAGCAACTGAAGGAAACAAAACATATGATGCTCTTAAAAAAGCAAATGTTCTAAATCAAAAATTTACATTTGAAATTCCTGTTTATAATGATATGCCAGAATACACTTCACTTCCTAAAAGCGGAGATATGAATAATGATTTAAAATCATTAGAAATTGAAGGATACAAAATAACACCAGAATTTGATGAAGATATACTTACATATCAATCATACATTCCAAATACAGTAAAAGAAGTAAATATAAAAGCTACTCAAAAAAGTAGTGCTTCCTCTATTTCAGGAACTGGTAAATACGAATTAAAAGATAATGAAACTGATATAACAATAACAGTACTTTCAGAAACAAAAGAAGAAAAGAAATACACTGTTACAATAATAAAAGTTGAGGATAACACAACAGTAAGCGATGCTCTTCAAAATGCAGGAATTGGTAGTGATGAAGGATACATAGTAAAAATTAAACATGATACTAAAGTAAATCATATAAAAGATAAATTATATTCAGCAAAAGCATTGAATGTAATAATAACTAATGATAATAAAGAATTAAATAATAATTCATTAATTACTACAGGTACTAAAATTACAATAAAAACTGCTATGGAAGAAAAAAGCTTTACAATGATAGTTAATGGAGACTTATCAGGAGATGGAAAGATAACGATATTAGATTTATTACAAATACAAAAATATTTACTTGGAGATAAAGAATTATAAGGAGAGATAAATGAAAAAAAGAATTAACATATTATTAGCAAGTATATTTACACTACTTCTATTATTTACAAATATAGTTAAAGTAAATGCTGCATCAGCAAATATACAAGTTACATCAGGTACTAATAGAGTTGTAGTTGGAAATACTTTTACAGTTAATGTAAAAGTATCATCTTCAAATGTTTTAGGAGTTTGGGAATGGACTATTAGTTATGATACTAAAAAACTTAAACTAATGTCAGGACCATCTACTGTAAAAGATTATGGAGATAGTAAGATAAAATCAAAAACATATACATATAAATTTAAAGCAATAGCTACTGGTAATACATCTGTAACAGTTAAATCAGCTGCTGTTTATGATTATGGAACTGAAAAAACAATGTCACTTTCTAAAGGTACTAAAAGTGTAAAGATAATAACACGAGCACAACTAGAAGCTACATATTCAAAAAATAATAACTTAAAAAGTTTATCAATTGATGGATTAAAATTAACACCAGAATTTAATAAAAATACAACTGAGTATAAAGTAGAAGCTACATCTAATACTGAAAGGATTAAAGTAAATGCTTCTAAAGAAGATTCAAAAGCTAGTGTAAGTGGAACTGGAACGCATGATGTTACTGAAGGAGAAAATAAAATAAAAGTAACAGTTACTGCCGAAAATGGAAGTACTAAAACATATACAATAATTGTTAATGTAAGTGATCCAAATCCAATAAATGTAAAAATAAATGACAAAGATTATACCGTAGTAAAAAGAGAAAGTAAATTAGAAGCACCTAAGAATTATGAAAAAACTGAAGTAACAATTAATGATCAAAAAGTACCAGGATTTATTAATAAAACAAACAACTTTACATTAGTTGGTCTTAAAGATATAGATGGTAATATTAAACTATATACATATGATAGTAACACTAATCAATATAAAGAATATAGTGAAACAACACTTAATCAAAATAAGATATATCCCCTACCTCTTGATAAAGAATTTGATGGATATACAAAAGCAACAGTAAAAATAAATGAAGTTGAATTTGAAGCATATACTGATGAAACTAATGAATTTTATATAATACACGCTAAAGACCTTGACACTGGAAAAGATAATTACTTTACATATGATAAAATTAATAATACAATAATAAGGTTCCATGAAAAAGAAGAAATAAAAGATGAAACACCTAATTGTGATTCTAAATTAAAACAATATAAAAAAATGTTAATCCTATTATTTAGTGAAACAATTATTATATTTTTAATATTAATATGTATACTAATATCAAAAATAAGTAAAACTAAAAAAAGAAAGAAACAAAGAAGATTAATGTTACTTGAAGAACAAAGAAAGCAAGAAGAACAAAAAGAATTAGAAAAGATAGAAACTGCTAAAAATGAAAAGGAAGATGTAAAAGAAGAAGATACATCAAAAGAAGAAACAAAAGGTAAACAAAATAAAAAGAAAAGTAAAAAGAAATAAGAAAGAAGTGTTACGATATGAAAAATAAAAAAATATTTAAAGCTATGTTATCTATAATAATTATATTGCTCTCATTGTTTTCAATAGGATACTTAGCTTACTCTCTTACATTCTATGAAGGTGTTGAAACATTCTATAGAATATATGCTATAGTGATACTTATTTATTTCTTCTTATTATTAAGTTATTTAGAACTTAGAAGTATTAAAAAGAAATCAATGAAATCATTTTTGATACCAGCATTCATAAGTATAGTATTTATATCAGCTGAATTATATGGTTCTTATTATTTAAAGAAGATATATAAATCAATGAATTATACTGATAATTCAAATATAAAATATACTTCACTTGTTACTTATGATAAATCATTAAATAGCGAAAAAGATTTAAAGAAAAAAGTTATTGGTATTGCTAGTGATGGTAAAGAAGAAGGATACGAGTTACCTCAAGAAAAAATAAAAGAACTAAAACTTGGTGATAATAATGAAATAAAAACTTATAATTCAACTATTGAATTATTATATGCTTTAAAAAATAAAGAAGTTGATGCTGCATTCTTTAGTGCAAACTATGCTGATATGTTCTATTCTCTTGAAGGATATGAAAATATTAGTGAAGAAACTAAAGTCATATATAAAGCTGAAAAAGAATATAAAAGTTCTAATGATGATGATATTAAGAGTAATGAAGCTTCTCTTACAAAACCATTTACAATGTTATTAATTGGTGTAGATTCTTCTAAAGATGGTGTTACATCAGGATATAATGGTGATGTATTATTGCTAGTAACATTTAATCCTGATACATTAAGGGCTACTATTACATCAGTTCCTAGAGATACTTATTTAAAGACAGCTTGTTCTAATGGAAGTTATAGAAGAATAAATACTACCACTTGGGGAAGTTCAGCGTCATGTGCTGTTAAAACAATGGAAAACTTATTTGGTGTTAATATTGACTATTATGCTAAAATAAACTTTAAAGGAGTTGTTCAATTAGTTGATGCTGTTGGTGGAATTGATGTAGATGTTCCATACTCATTCTGTGAACAAAATAGTTCAAGAGTTTGGGGAGATAAAACAGTATTTGTTGAAAAAGGTATGCAACATTTAAATGGTGAACAAGCCTTAGCTTTATCAAGAAATAGACATAGTGCTAAAGATAGCAAAGGAATGAAAAATCACTGCCCTACTTGGACAGAAGGAAAAAGAAATGATTTTACTAGAGGTAAAAATCAAATTAAAGTTATACTTGGTATAGTAAATGCAGCTACAAAGAAATTAACTAATCCTGATGAAGCAATAAATATACTAAATTCAATTAAATCAAATTTCCAAACTAATATTACAAATAAAGATATTTTATCATTATATAATTTAGGTAAATCATTAGTAATAAGTGATAGTACTAATTTAGTAAATGTTGAGAGAATGCAACTTAAGACATATGGTGTATGGAGAAAAGTATATGAACCAGCATCTAAGAGTTATCCAGCTGTAGAAATACCTTATACAGGAAGTATAAATGATATTAAGAAAGCAATTAATATTAATTTAGGTAAGACTAAACCTACTCTTATAAAGACAGCCTCATTCGACTTAAATAAGCCATATGAAGCAACTTTAATAGGAAATGGTAAATATAAACAAAGTACAATAGCTACTCTTGCTGATGTATCTAAATATACAGTAAGTGAACTTAAGAGTTATGCATCAAGAAATTCATTAAAATTATCATTTATAGATGTTGATACAAATAAAACAGTTGATATAAGTGATTATTCAAATTATAGATTCTATAGTCAAAAAGAGCATACTAAAATAATACTTGATCAATTAAGTACACTTACAATATACGTAAAAAAGAAAGCAGTAACACCAGTTACTACTCCACCTATATTAAAAGATAGTACTAATGATACAAATAATTAAGATTCAATAGAATCTTTTTTTTAGGATTTAAAAACATTCAATATTTAATTGAATGTTTATTTTTCTTCCGTTAAACTACATCTTTCATTAATAAGTAATATTAAATCATCATATCTTTCATATTTAGAATCAAATATAATATTGTTAATAGCATTTTCATACATGGCCATGTAAGTATTATTATTTGTTAAACTAATATCTTCTATTTTATCTATTTTAAACTTTTTAGAATTAATTATTTTATCTAAATTGTTTATGTTCTTTTCTATATATTTGATATTTAAGCTTCTAAAAATAAATTTACTTTCAACTATAACTATCGCTGTTATAAATAAGATATCAATTAAGAATATATATATACTTGATAAAGATAAATACTTAACAATTGTATCAAAAAGATTAAACGATTTAATAAATATAGACATTACTACAACTGAAAGTAACAATATAACAAGTATAGCAGCTACTATATTAATAAAGCTAAAATTATCATGAAGAATGTATATATCTTTATCATTTATTATAATTGGATGTCTTATTGTATTAATATATCCATCATTCTTGTTCTCTTTAAAATATAGATATACTTTTAACATACATAGTAAAAAACATATTAGTGTTGATATACTAAAAAATATTTCATTAAATCCTTTTAAGTGTAAAAATAAATTTACTATAAGTATTACTATAATAGCAAAATCTAATAATGTAAATTCATCTAAATCTTTTATATAAAATAATTCCCTTTTCATTATTCACTCCTATTATAATGATAACATAAATAATAAATAAAAGCCATAGAATTAAAAGAAAAAGACGAATTACTCGCCTTTAACAATATACAATATGTTATTATCTTTAATAATAGTTAATTTCATACTTTTAGGGTATCCTAAATCTTTTTCATATGTAATGTCAGTACTAACTATATATGCATCATATTCAGTTTTATTATATGTGTATTTTGTTTCAAATACATCGCTTACATTTACATCTTTTACAATAGGTAGTTCTTGTGTTCTTTTTCCATCTATATTACTTTCAACAAAGTTATATAATGTACTTCCCATATTTTCTTTAAAATTATCTTTTAAATCTTTATGTAAGAATTCAAGACCTCCTATATCAGTACTAGCTAATTTATTATCAAGAGTATACAAGTCAATTACAAACAATTTTGAAATTAATTTAGCATATTCAGTATAATCTATAGTTTTTTCATTTAATACCTTACTAAGCTCTTTAAAATATGTTTTATAAATCTCTGTATCATTCTTAGATAAAGTATATCCATATAATTCTATAGAATCAAGTTTCTTTCTTTCTGAACCTTTAAAGAAATCATTTTTAACTCTATATCCAAGGTATCCAAATAATATAATACCTACTATTATAAATATAACAATTACTCCTCTACCCTTATTTTTTTTCATTTTTGCATTCTCCTATTTTATCTTCTTCATTTTTTATTAAATCATGTGTTACAATTCCATTAGATACTTCAAGTATATTAGAAGCATAAGTCTTTAGACTATCAATATAATCAACACTAATAGGTTCATCAGTAAGTGCTACGTATTCATCATTAAGACTGCTATAGTATACTTTATTAGTAAGAACATTACCATTAGGGAATACTACTATTTTTTCATTATCACTGAATATATCATGACCAAGAGCATATTTTTCTTTAAATCCAAACATATTGGCCATAGTTGGAAGAACATCATACATTCCCATAACATTACTTATAGTCTTTTTATATTTTTCTTTATTATTCCATATTATAAATGGTGTATTTTTAAGTAAATCATAATTATAGTTTTCCATACTTACATATGTAGGATCATTTTCGTCTTTAATATCTTGTGTTACTGGATCATAATTATATAATAGATTAAATTGGTTCTTAGAAAGTCTTGCTTCGTGATCACCATATAACATGATCATTGTATTATCAAGTAGTCCATTATCTCTAAGTAAATTTATAAATTCGCCTAAAGCTGCATCAGCATAATGTGCACTTCTTATATAATTTCCCATAGATGTTTTTTCTAAATATGGAGCTACTCCCTCTTGTTTCTTACCATTTTCATCTGTGTAAGTGTATTTCATTGTTACTTCAAATGGATCATATTTAGTTAAATCATTAAATGGTGAGTGATTTGATAATGTAATAACTGTACCATAGAATGGTGATTTAGTTTCTTTTATATTTTTTAAGATAGGTATTAGTTGATTAAAGAATGATTTATCACTAAGTCCAAGTCCTACCCAATCTTTAGATTTTGTATCAGTTGGAACATCAAATGTATCTTTAGCATAGAAATCTTTGTAGCCAAGTGTCTTATGCATAGTTTTTCTATTCCAATAATCAGCTGCATTAGCATGTGCACTAAATGTGTAATAGCCCATCTCATTAAAGTAATTAGGTAATGCATAATATTTTCTATTGTAATAGTTTACAAAAACTGTACCACTTGATGATGGCATAAGACCAGTATTTAATGTAAATTCTGTATCACTAGAAGTACCTATACTTATTTGAGGATAAAATCTATCAAAATACATTCCTTCACTAGCAAGTTTATTTAAATTAGGTGTAACTTCTTCGCCATTTATTTTTAAATTAACTAAGAAATTCTGCATGCTTTCAGCATGAATAAATATAACATTTCTGCCTTTAAATTTATTAGTATATTTATTTACTTTAGTTTCTTTTTCAAATTTACAAGCGTAAAATTCTCTAAAATTTAATGCTGCTTCATCATAACCAAATAAAGTATTTATTTTAGGTTGCACACTTTGTACTAAATCATTTACTGTATAAGAATATATACCAAATTGACGTACTAAATATTCTCTATTCCATTGCTTAATAAGTCTACTAGTATCTGTACCAGTAAGTCCACATGCAATAATGACTATAAATATTACAGATGCTCCTAGTGTATATATAAAATTCTTTCTATCTTTATTAGTCTTTTCTATTTCAAAATAATAGTTCTTTTTACTAAGCCTTGTATGTATAAATATAAATATACAAGGAAATATCAAATATAAAAATTGATATACATTTAGTTTATCGAATACTGAATCGTTTACTTCACCAAGCATTGATGCAGTACTTATAAGATTTACTGATAAGAATGATTGATAAAATTGGTAATATATTGTATTACCTATACATAAGAATGTATAAAATAATATCCATATCAAAAAATACCTAAATTGATACCTAGGCCTTATTAAATAGCCAAATGCTCCAACAAATAGAACAAACATTAAATCAGCTATTGTCGCTCTAAAATATATAGGTGCTCCTATAGTAAATAATCTAATTGCAAATCCTAATAATAAACTTATTATTACATAACTTAAAAATAAAATATTAGTACTTGCATACTTTGTAATAAACTTTTTAATACTTTTTAATATCTTTTTAAAATCAAATTTCCTTTTCATACTAATTCCTCAAATAAATTATACCATTTTATTAATAATATTTCAATTTATACTCGCACTTTACATTTTAATGGTCAAAAAAAAAGTTCTTTTGAACTTTTAATTATTGTCCTGTTTGTCCAGTACTACATGACCATGGATCATTAATACATGTCATACATTTTTCATAATCTTTATTACCTATTAAATTCATTAGTAAAGCAACAATAGTAACTATTAAGAATACGATAACAGCAGCAATAGCCTTTTTAATTAATGCTTGTTGTGCTTTCTTAATATTATCTTCATTCTTTTCAGTAACTGCTTTAGCTAGGTCTAACATACCTACAACAATTAATATAATAGGTACAACAACCTTAATAGCAAATACAACAATACCAACTAAACGAAGAATAGGTTCCATTTGTTTACACAAATCATTTGCTGAATTAATAGTTAACGTATAAATTAAATCTAACATATTTATTTCATTCTCCTTCTCTATATCAATTTTAATATAAATTATACTATTTTGTCAATATTATAGACTATTATAAAATCATTTTTTCAATAAATTTATTGATTGGTTCTATATTTTCTTGTCTATCATCAACTGGTGGTATAGTCGCAAACACTTTAAGTTTTGTTTCATATTCAAATGTAGCAACATCTTCACTATTTAAAACACATTTATTAAGAACTACTTTTTCATTCTTAAGTGTTTCAAGAACAGATTTATTCTTACGTAACATCTTATTTATCATAATAGTTGATGGTTCTATTAGATAATATACTTGTGAACATATAGATACATCATCATAATCATTTAAATCTACTAAAACTATGTCACATAATTGTTTTTTCATAAGTTCTTTAGGTAACTCAGATGTAGTTGTACTAACTAATTCTTTATCATTAAAATACAAGAAATCTACTTTGTTTACTTCAATTGCTCCAACTACTTTATTACCTGATAAAGCTTTTCTAAGTAAATATATAAGTGTTGTAGCTCCAGCGTGTTGAGTCATATTTTTAAATCCAATAATTCTCATTTTACCACTATAATTATTAGTTATAGTAGTATCTCCGCCTTCACCATATCCACCATCTAAATCTTGTAAATTATGAATATTTACTACATCTCTATATGTATGTGGGTGAACAAGCAAATAATTAATACCTTCAGCATTACGAGTAAAATTGTAAATACCAAGTGATATTAATTTAGATAAATATGATTTAGTTTCAGTTTCAGGACTATCATCAAGTAATAATATTACATTTTCCATATTGATATTCATAGCTAGTTTTTGTAAATTATCTGTATTTTGATAATCACGAATAGCTGTAATATCTAAAATCATTTTATCATAATAGAAATTAGTGAAAGTATCAATAATTTCATCTACATTAAATACACCTTCCATGGACTTCATAACTTCAATGTTAAGTCCCATTAGAAGTTCTTTGTATTTATTAACAACCATTACATTCATTTTTTATAACCTCCTTAGTTTTGATAACCATAACGCATTTCATCACATTCTATTGCAGACGTTTGATCATAATATAATGCTTTTGTTTCTCCAGTGATTGGAATTTTAAATATAAAATTTAATATTGGAATTTTAAATGCTATAAATGTAGTTACTTTGTAATATATTTTAGCACCATTTTCATTATTAGGGCAAAATCTTTTAAGGCAATAACCTCCAACTTGATTATGTCCATATCCATATTGACTACAATCAACTTGATCTGCTATAGAATAATTGTAACCAATATTTTGTATTTGTACATATGCTTGAATATCTACTGTTGGATTATCCATAGCTGATAATTCTTCATATGTAATAGAACGGATATCCCTATCAGACTTAGTAAATCCTTCCGCTCTTTCAATATAATTAATTATTTCATTTTTAACTTTAAATGCTCTAGTATAACTAATTGAATATGCAAGGAAACTTACAAATAAAACAATAAATGTTACTACTATACTAAATAGCCATAATCCTCCAATAGATTCTCTCATTTTACACTTCCCTCTTTATTAAAAACAGCTACAAGTGACATGACATCACCTATAGCCACTTTATTTAATATTAATTTTTGATATACAAATATTTACTATTTATTTTCAATACTGATACATTTTGTAGTATCTTCTACAACATTGCCACTTGAATCTTTTGGACAACACATATACTCATTAACCTTAGCATCAGTTCCTGTTGCTCCTGAAATTTCTTTAACATATTTAGCTGTCCAACCATTACCATATGTACTACATGTTTGATTAGCAACCATTTTTTGAATCATTGGCCATAAAAAGAAATAGAATAATGCAGCAACTGCAGCAACCGCTACTAATGTTACAACTGTCATATTTAATTCTCCTGTAGCTTCCTTCATTTATATCTTCCTCCTTTATTATCTAAGTTAATTATACAATACAATATTTTTATATTCAAGTATAATTTACATTATTATCCCATAATTTGCATGATTGATAGTAGTAATATAATCATAACACCTGCTCCTGTTGCAGTAAGCATTGTCATTGTTTTCTTTTCCATCTTATCAAGTCTTTCTTTATATTTAGTTTCTCTTGATTTAGCTTGTAATGCTGATATAGTTCTTGAGAAGGTTTCAAGTTGTTCTTGCTTTCTTTCTTGACTACCTAAACTAAGTCTATAAAGAAGTCTCATCATTCTCATTGAATCTCTAACTGGATATCGTTTTGCAAATGCCATATATGGTTCAACTGAAGAATCTCCAGCGTCAATAGATGCAATTAATTCACGTAGACCAGGTTTAAACATTTCTGGAGCTTGTTCTAAACTTCTAGTTAATGCAACTGGTACAGTGTAATGTTGAATTAATATTTCTAAACTTTTTAAATAATATGGTAATTTTAAGTTTATATCATGTAAATGCACTTTATAAAATGATTTAAGCCTATTGTATTCATCTTTAAACATAAGATAAGTAATTACAAATGCTATAACTAACTTTAATGCAAAATTAATATCATTTGCAAGTGTCATAGCTGCTATTATTCCTATTAGCATTGTAACGATAGCTGTTTTAACTCTTTTTTGATATCTTAATATAGGATCAACTTTATCGCCATATTTTGCAACTAATAAGAACTCGTAATCGTCTTCTTTTAATTTATTAAATACAGATTTATTATCGCTGACAAACTTATTAAAATTAAACAAATTTAAATAATTAAATAAGAATATCATTATAATACCAACAATTAATATTTCCATTATTCAGCCCCCACATCCTCATGATAATACTTAATACCTGATAGTAAGAAATATGAGTTTATAAGTATTACTCCATGTAATAATATAACAACTAAAGGATTATTTAATAGTTTTATATATGAGTTGTTACCAAGAAGTAATTGAACTAATAATACTAATAGATATAGTGCTAATCCGAAGGTTACAAATTGTTTATAGAATGATGTTCTATCTATTCTATCACGATATACATTTTCAACTAGCATATCTATGTCTTGAAGCATACCTTCAAGTGCAACACCTGAATCTTTAGAACCTTCTTTTGTAATTTGAATGAATAATTGATGCATATTCTTTATTACATAGTAATCATATTTTTCATTCATGAATCTAATGGCTTCATCTATCGTACCATTTTCATATGACATGTTAATCATTTCTTTTACATCTCCAAGAAGTGGTTCTTCAAGAACTCCAGAATCTCTTACTCCTTCAAGTGCTTTAACAAATGATTGTGTTGTATTAAATTCCATAATTACGTTAGTTGAATATACTTGTATTTGCTCAAATATAAATTCACTATAGGCTTTTTTGCACCTCATAAACGTTAAATATGGAATAATAAGTATTGCACATGTAGCATAAATTATACTCCATATAATACTATAGAAATATAAATATGATATAAATGCAGCACCTATTCCAAATAATGCTATTTGAATTACATACTGACGTGTTGTATATTCTTGTCCGAGTTCCTTTGCTTTCTCACGAACAACTTTAAATGAATATGGAGCATATTTTTCATATGTGCCAGCTACTTGATTTGCTAAAAATTTATATGAATTATCGCCAGTATTTTTACGATAGAAATATATGAATGCAATTATAGCAGCAATAACAAATATCTCAATATACATTTTTCCACCTCCTATATCTCAACAATTTCAAGATTGGAATTGTTATTTACATTGTTTACACCTGGATTTACAGGATTTACATTTTGATTGATATTACTAATTTCTTGTGTTTTGTTTACTGGAGTGATTTCTGGTTGAACTGGAACCTCAGGTACTATATTGCTAGCAGTAGCAGTGGTTTTAGTTTCATTTACATTATTTGTTTGTACAGGTTTATTATTTAAATCAGTATTTGTTGTTTCAGTATTTTCACTAGTTGTTTTTTCTTCACTTGATTTAAGCTCACTACCTTTTGGTATAAATGGGTCTTCAGGCATCATAACACCTTGGCTTGCTAGATAATCAATTAAATGCTGAGTTGGGTTGTTATACACTTCATTATCCATTAAATCTCTTGAATAAAGTACATTTACTTTAGCTTCATTATCCTCATCATCAACGTAAAATTCAACCACTTGTGTAATTTCTCTTTGAAATCTATTATACTTTTTAGAAAAAAATCCTTTTATATGTATACCAAGCTGAATATATCTATGCATTGATGCAACAAATTGATTTATATCTTGACTAGATTCAAGAAGTGAATATAAACGCATTGGAATACTTGATGCTTTGTCTGAGTGTATTGTTGACAAGATATTATGTCCTGAAGAAATTGAGTTACGAACAGCAAGAACAGCTTCTGCTGAACGAACCTCTGATAGTAAAATCCATCTTGGGTTTTGACGCATACAAGCAACAAGAACATCAGAATATGAAGCAATATTATTTGTTTTCATCGCTACAATATCACGATCTGGATATATTTTATCTAAGTGAAGTTCTAATGTATCTTCTATTGTTATTATTTTTTCATCTTCTTTTATTTTACTAGCAAGATATTTGATAAACTCAGTTTTACCTGAACCAGTTTCTCCACTAACAAGTATGTTACAGTGACCAGTAACACATGTAATTAAGAAGTCATGTAATTTAACTGATACATAATCTTCTTTAACAAGTTTATCTTTATTAAGTCTTATCATTGCTGGTGTTTTTCTTATTAGAAGAGCTATACCATTAGTAGCAATAGATTCATGAACAAAATTAAGACGAAGTTCAGCACTTTCAGCATCTAAGAGTGGATGAGCCATGTTAAATGTCTTACCCATAACGTTAGAACATTGAAATGCTAATTTCTCTACAACTTCATTATTTATACCATCAATGTGTACTGGATAAACACCTTTACTTAGTGTTTTTACCCATAATTGTTTACCACCATTAGAATATGAAATATCTGTTATATCGTCATTTTCTAAAAGAGGCATAAATAATCCAAAATCTATTTGTGAAAAAACAACATTATCCATTAGAATCCCTTTCTATATTTTTTCTTTAAATCATTATTTTACTTTTATATTTTCATCACTAGCATCTGGTGTATCAACAACATCTGGATTGATGATTCTACATTTATTTTCGATTAAATGTCTTAGATACTCACTTGTTATATTAGTTTTTTTATTATAATTTTTATTTCTAGGTACTGGAACTAAAGAACCATCTAAGTATGTAGCTTGTCTTAAAAGAATATGATATTCTTCAGAAACACTAAATATTAATGCACTAGCATTTTTTTGGTTTGATCCTTTTTTAAATATGTGTTCACCATCTTCATCTTTAACAGCAAGTATTGTAATTCCTTCGATTAGTTTACCAAACACATACATTCCAGAACCATCTTTAGTTTCATAATACAAATCTATTTTATCACCTGGAAATATTGAGTTACCATATGTTGTAGTTGTATTTACTGGTAATGAGAAAACTGTATTTCCTGTAGGTATGCTTGACCAAGCTGAATCAGGCATTTGTTTCCATTCAATTATGGCTGATGCATAAAATGGACTTCCAGCTGGAATATATGTATTATAATTTACATATTTTCCTTTTATACTATTAACATCACGAATTACATCTTTACTTAACATTGAAGATGCAACTTCTACTTCTTCAATTAAATTATCAGTTATTTCTGTTCTTGCAGGAATATTTTCTTTTGCAACATATATTTTAACTTTATTTATTTCTTTACCAACCCTATATGTGTATGCAACATATAAAATGATTAAGCAAGCTGCTCCTAATGCAATTGTTACGAATGTTTTATTAGTTACGAACTTTTTTAATGCATTCATTATTGATTACCTCCTTGTATTGGATTTAATTCTAAATCTTTCTCACTTACATCAATAGTTTGTTGTTCAATTAGTTTTCTAATATATGTACTACTAACTTTAGTTGGGTTTGGTTTTAAAGAATATTCTGCATTTCTAGGTACTGGGAATAAATTAACTTTTTTATATATTGCTTTTCTAAGTAGTAAGTGTAAATCCTCTGGTATTGAGAACATTAAGTATGATGGAGGCTCAACATTTGAACTCTTTTCAAATATATTATTTCCATGTCCATCAATTACAGCAAGTACTCTAATGCTTTCAATGAACTTAGCTACAATTAATTTATCATCATAGTCATATCCAGCAAAATATAAATCTATATAGTTACCTGTAAATATTGAATTACCATATGTAGTTTCTAATGATACTGGCATTGTTATAACTGTGTAATCATTAGGAATATCTTCAAATAAACTTGATGGTAGTTGTTCCCAAGTAACAACTGTTTCATCATAAAATAAACTTCCAAGTGGTATTTCAACTTTTTCTGATACATATTTTCCAACTATTAATGATGAACTAGCAATTACATCACGTCCATTTACCATTCCACCTGGTACTTGTTTAATACCAACATCTTTATTTTCAATTAAAGTTCTTGGCTCTAATCTTCTTACTGCATATGGAACACTAATTGGTTCAGTAGCTTTCTTAATTCTTAAATTATATGCATAGTATAGAATCGCAAGTGAAGTTAGTAATGCAATAATAGTAACTGTATTTTTATTTTTTAAAAATCTTTTAAGTGCAACTTTTATATTTTCCATTCTTTTTCCCTCCATAGACTTCATGTACTATCTATTCTAATTAATTATAACACATTAGATAATTTCTTTTCAATATATTATTTATTATAAAATTAAAAATAGGTATAATTTACTTTATTAATTTGATAAAATATTTTATGTGATGTGATATGAAAAAGAATTTTAAAAAACATTTACCTGAAATTTTAGCTTTTATACTGCCAATATTAATAATGTTAATATGCTGTCTAGTTTGTAAGATATATCCTTTTGGTGGACAAGTTCTATCAAAGTATGATGGGTATTATCAATACGCAGGATTTACTAGTTATTATAAAAATGTTCTTCTTGGTAATGAAAGTCTATTCTATTCATTTAAAGGATTACTTGGATATAATTTTTATGCGACTAGTATATATTATATGTTTAATCCAACTAACCTATTTTGTATATTTAGTACTAGTGAAAATATATTAGAATATTATACATTTATTATTCTTTTAAGAATTGGTCTTTCTGGATTTACAATGTGTAAATACTTAAAATATAAATTTAAAAATCAATCTAATTTAAGATATATTATATTTAGTATAAGTTATGCGTTAATGGCTTATAATGTATGCTATTTCTTTAATTACATGTATTTTGATACAGTTGTTTTATTTCCTATAGTAATCTTAGGTCTTGATAAATTAATTTATGAAAGAAAAAATAGACTTTATATAATATCACTTACATTATCAATAATATCTAATTTTTATATTGGTTATATGGTATGTATATTCTCATTGTTATATTTTATATATAATATTGTTATTTATAAATTAGATAAAAATATTATTAAAGACTTTATTATATCAAGTTTACTTTCAGGATTTATGTGTATGATAATAATTATTCCTGAAGCAAGTGAACTATTAAAAGGAAAAGCATTACTCTATGCATCTAGTAAAACAGAATATTTCAAATTTAATATGAACTTCTTAAATATATTTTATAAATTCTTACCAGGTTCTACATCTAATTATGATTTAGAATATGGTATGGTTAATATATATGTTTCATTATTTGTAATAATATTAGTAATAAAATATTTCTTTAATAAAAAAATATCTAAAAAAGAAAGAATTACTACATTAATTTTCATATTATTCTTTTTATTTAGTATAAGTTTTAATTTATTAGATTTTGCCTGGCAATTATTTCAAAGACCTATTTGGTATCCTAATAGATATATATTTACATTTTCTTTCTTTTTAATAACTATTGCTATGAAGGAAATAACTAATATTACTTATAAAACTAATATAAAAGAGAATTTAATTATTATAATATCTTTTATATTATTAACACTTTATTCAATAATAAGTTTAAAGATACATAATGATAATTTAAAAATAATATCATATATTTTAGGAATAATATTAATACTTCAATATACTTTCTTTTTAAATAATAGGAATGCTAAATATTTACTTGTTATGTTATTCTTTATAGAAGTAACTACTAATGCAATATTTACATTAAAAATAATGGGTAAAACTACTACTATGACTCAATATAAAACTAATGAAGAAATAAATGAAAAAGCAGTAAAACATATAAAAGAAATAGAAAATAAAGATAATAATTTTTATAGAATGGAATTATCTACAAGTACAGTACATAATTCACCTTCTCTATTAAATTACAATGGTATAAATCATTTTAATTCAGTTAAAAATGCTAAAACATTAAACTT
>ENA-OOQO01000585-OOQO01000585.1-human-gut-metagenome-genome-assembly--contig:-NODE-585-length-21584-cov-3.370431_pt1 | contig 21584 bp, 20 predicted proteins | sample MGYA00241088_ERZ501162 | MGnify/ENA primary metagenome ERZ501162 (study PRJEB25962, sample SAMEA2042497) | human gut metagenome | biome: human gut; feature: human-associated habitat; material: faeces... | reverse complement strand
AAAAAACCCATACCAGACATGTCGGCGGTGGTCACCGGACTGCTGCTGGCACTGAATCTGCCGGTAAGTATTCCTCTGTGGATAGCTGCCCTGGGCGGTGTGTTTGCAATTCTTGTAGTAAAAATGTTGTTTGGAGGCCTGGGACAAAATTTTATGAACCCGGCACTGGCAGCAAGATGTTTCTTATTGATCTCTTTTCCTTCGCAGATGACGAACTTCGTCTGTGATGCTTATACCGGAGCCACTCCGCTGGCGGCACTGAAGGCAGGAGAGAGTGTCAATGTCATGAATATGATCGTAGGTAAGACAGCCGGTACCATCGGTGAGACTTCCGTTATTGCGTTACTGATCGGGGCATGTTTCCTGATCCTGATCGGAGTGATCGATCTGCGCATTCCGGGAACCTATATTGTGACAGTGATCCTGTTTGCCGGATTTTTCGGCGGACATGGTTTTGATCCCGCATATCTGTCGGCACAGTTGGCCGGTGGCGGTCTGATCCTGGGTGCCTTTTTCATGGCTACGGATTATGTTACCCGCCCGATCACCATCAAAGGACAGTATGTATATGGTGTTGTACTGGGACTTCTTACCGGAATCTTCCGTATCTTCGGACCGGGAGCGGAAGGAGTATCTTATGCTATCATTTTAGGAAACCTTCTGGTACCTCTGATTGAAAAATTCACCATGCCGGTTGCTTTCGGAAGAAAGGCAGGTGCGAAACATGAAAAATAAAAATGATGTACAGGCAATGTTAAAAGAAGCAGGCATTTTATTTGCCATCACCCTGATCGCCGGCCTGTTACTTGGATTTGTCTATGAACTTACCAAGGGACCCATCCGTCTGCAGGAAGAAAAAGCAGTGCAGGAAGCCTGCCAGGCAGTATTTACGGATGCCGGACATTTTGAAGAATTGGATCCGTATATCCCTTCCGATGATACGGCGCAGAATCTTTCCGATACCGGAATTACCATCGGTACGGTATATGAAGCTCAGGATGCCTCCGGAGAGAAACTGGGCTATGTGATCCAGACCACATCCTCTGAGGGATACGGCGGAAATATCGTTTTGTATGTGGGAATCCGTCTGGACGGTACCGTAAATGATATTTCTATTTTGAGTATCTCCGAGACACCGGGACTGGGAATGAAAGCAGGCGATGTATTGGTACCGCAGTTCCATCAGAAAAATGTGAAGAGCTTTACGTATACCAAGACCGGTTCCACTTCTGACAGTGAGATTGATGCCATCAGCGGTGCAACGATCACCACCAGGGCCGTGACCAATGCCGTGAACGGAAGCCTTCTGGCATTTCATGATTATGTACAGGGAGGTGCAGGCAATGAATAAAGCAGGTGAAAGACTTTACAACGGCATTATCAAGGAGAATCCTACCTTTGTGCTGATGCTGGGAATGTGTCCTACACTGGCCGTAACCACTTCCGCAATGAACGGTCTGGGAATGGGACTGACGACAGCAGTGGTACTTACGATGAGCAATCTGATCATTTCCCTGTTGCGGAAAGTGATTCCCAGCCGTGTGAGAATCCCCGCATTTATCGTAATTATAGCTTCATTTGTAACGGCGGTGCAGTTACTTTTACAGGCATATCTGCCGTCTCTGAATGATGCATTGGGTGTATACATTCCTTTGATCGTTGTGAACTGTATTATTTTGGGAAGAGCGGAGAGCTATGCATACTCCAATCCGCCGATTCCTTCTTTGTTTGACGGACTTGGCATGGGACTTGGTTTCTCCCTGGCATTGACCTGTATCGGTGCCGTGAGAGAGATTCTGGCGGCAGGATCTGTCTTCGGATTCCGGATCATGCCGGATTCCTATGTAACGATCAACATCTTCGGACTGGCTCCCGGCGCGTTCTTTGTGCTGGCTGCATTGACTGCTCTGCAGAATTATGTGAAGAACAAGAGAAAACTGGCAGGCAAGGATTATGAGAAAATCCAGTCCGGCTGCGGACATGATTGTCTGCACTGTGGCGAAAGCGGCTGTTCAGAGAGATTTTACGACAATACCGATACTTCGAAGGATGCCGTGATGGACGCGGCCAGAGCGGCAGCAAAGCCTAAAGCTGCAACGGATGACCTTGAGACAATAGACTTGGATAAGGAGGACAAATAAATGGATAGTGTGAAAGATATGCTTCTGTTACTGATCAGTTCCTCCATTGTCAGCAATATCGTCTTAAGCCAGTTCATGGGACTCTGCCCGTTTTTGGGAGTATCCCGTAAGATCAAGACTGCAGGCGAGAACCGCGGTTATTTTCGTCATAACGCTGGCAAGTGCGGTGGCGGGCGTAATTTATAAATTTATCTTACAGCCGCTGCACATTGAGTATCTGGAGACCATTGTATTTATCCTTGTGATCGCGGCGCTGGTACAGTTTGTGGAGATGTTCCTGAAAAAGGCTATGCCTTCTCTGTATCAGGCACTGGGTGTATATCTGCCCCTGATCACCACCAACTGTGCGGTTTTAGGTGTAGCGATTACCAATGTACAGAAGGAATACGGTATTCTGACCGGTATTGTAAACGGATTTGCCACAGCCCTTGGTTTTACCATTGCCATCGTGATCCTGGCTGGATTGCGTGAAAAAATGGAATACAATGAGGTGCCGGAATCTTTCAAGGGAATGCCCATGGTGCTGCTGACAGCGGGACTGATGGCAATTGCTTTCTGCGGATTCTCCGGTCTGATCTAGGAAGGAGTAACATAGATGAGTATAACAGGAATTCTGATTGCTGCGGCTTGTGTCGGAATCGTCGGCATCTTTGTGGGACTGTTTCTTGGCGTGGCCGGTATAAAATTCAAAGTAGAAGTAGATGAGAAGGAAGAAGCGGTACTTGCCGCCCTTCCCGGTAATAACTGCGGCGGCTGTGGGTTCGCCGGATGTTCCGGACTTGCCACTGCGATTGCAAAAGGAGAGGCTGCCGTTAATACCTGTCCGGTAGGCGGAGAGGAAGTAGGCAAAAAAATCGCTGCGATCATGGGAGTAGAGGCAGAGGCTTCCGAGAGAAAAGTAGCGTATGTTCACTGCCAGGGTGACTGCGACCGGACGAAGACAGACTATGATTATTACGGAATCAAGGATTGCCGTATGATGAGCTTTGTCCCCGGAGGCGGACCGAAATCCTGTAACAGCGGCTGCCTTGGATATGGAACCTGCACACAGGTATGTCCTTTCGATGCCATTCACGTCAAAAACGGTGTAGCCGTAGTAGACAAAGAGAAGTGTAAGGCCTGCGGAAAATGTGTAGAGGTATGTCCGAAACACCTGATCAGTCTGATCCCATATTCCAATACGGTGCAGGTAGCCTGCAGTTCTACCGACAAGGGACCGGTCACTATGAAAGCCTGTACCACAGGATGCGTTGGCTGCGGAATTTGCGTGAAAAATTGTCAGCATGATGCTGTGAAAGTAGAAAATTTTCATGCGGTCATTGATCCCGAAAAGTGTGTCGGCTGTGGAGCCTGCATGGAAAAATGCCCTAAAAAGTGTATTGTAAAAGCATAAAAGAGGAGAAATAGTATGCGTCTTCCGGACGATTATGAAGATCATGGAAGCGGGTTGACTCCTACCGTGGTCAGTGCGATCGTTGCTGTCACTATTTTTGTGGTGGTGATACTTACGGTTGTGCTGATCATTAACAGGAAACCGGCGTCTCATCAACAGAATAATACAACTGCACAGACGGAGAATGTACAACAGGCAGGAAATCAGCAGACAGCAAAGTATCCGGATACGCAGGATCTGATCACCGGAAGCACATTGACTCCTTCGGATCTGGATTTTTGGGATATGTATCCGGAGACAACGGCTACACCGATGCCTTCAGAGAATCCTTCCGGACAGGATGGGAAAAAAGATACGACGGATACAGATCCTTCCACCGATGGAAAGCATACCCTGGTGACTAATCGGGATGGGAAAGAAGAATGGGTATTGATCAGCCCTTATCTGCCGAAACACGAATACGATTTTACAAAACTGGTGTGTCAGTCGGATTTTATGAAATATTATCAGGATGGAAAGCTTACTTCTTATGTTGGGGTGGATATCTCCAAATATCAGGATTATGTGGACTTCCTGAAATTAAAGAAAGCAGGCATTGATTTCGTGATGCTTCGGGTGGGAGCCAGAGGTTACGGCAGCGGTCAGATCGTTCTGGATGAGTATTTCGCGGATAATCTGAAGAGAGCGACAGATGCCGGACTGCAGATCGGAGTGTATTTTACTTCACAGGCGATCACCGAAGCGGAAGCGGTGGAAGAAGCGAACGTCGTACTGAACAATATTAAAGATTATAAGATTACTTATCCGGTGGCTTTTGATATGGGATTCGTGGATAACGATACGGCCCGCATAGAAGGAGTCAGCAGAGCGGACAAGACGAAGATCACGAAAGCTTTTCTGGATACGATAGCGGCGGCCGGATATAAAACATTATTATATGGCAACAAGGAATGGCTGATCAAGGAGGTGGATCTGTCAAAACTGTCTGCGTATGATGTATGGTTATCCCAGGTGGGAGATGTTCCGGATTATCCGTATCGGTTTACCATGTGGCAATACGCGGACGATATCTCAGTGGACGGGATTGCCGGTTATGCCAACATGAATATCAGCTTCATTGATTATTCGGAGAAATAGCCGGATAATTCAGAATGCCGGGGGCAATGGGCAGAGAAGAATAGATCTCTGCATAGCGGCTGGGAGCAATGTCTTCCACGTAGTTGGATAAAAAGTTATTGGTCACTCCTTTGTTTCGGAGAATGTCGATGGCTTTGTTGTAGGCAATGGCGGCTTCCACATCGGTAGCATAACGGCCCACCAGATAATTGCCATGAATATGAATGCGGACAGTATAGAGATGCTGTCCGTTTTTTGTTACTGTTTTGCGGACACCGTGATAAATATTGTGAATCTGCAGATTTTCTCTGCGGAAATCCGTGGGATCACCATTGCGGAAACAATAGTCTCTACCGGGTACGGCATAGCTTTTGATGCCATAGCGGGATGTAAGAGTCAGCTGCATTCCATAATCGGACACAAAATAATGATTACCGCGCCGCATGATTTTGTGTGAAGAATAATAGAACAGATCTTCCAGATCAAATTTCAGTACATGGTGTGGCGTGAGATAATAGTAAAAAAGCTGCTGGCCCATATAGATGGGGTTCCCAAGGTAGATTCCATTATCCCGGAAGTTGAGCAGACAGACCCACTTCTCAAAGGAAAGGGAAGAGGTCTCCCGGTAGGATTTCAGGGAGAGAGAGGAATCATTTAACAGACGAATCCCTTCTTCATAGGCAGAGTGTGCCTGTCCGGCATCCCGGTAGCTACCCAGACTGATGTGCTTCCCACGGTAGGTCAGAGAGGCGCGGTAATACACGGTTCCATCTTTTTTTACGGCACGAAATATCCCTTTATCCAGTTTGCTTTTTCCTGTTTTCTGCTCATTCATAATTTCATAGTATCATTTTTTCCCGGAAAACAACAGATATATTTTTCGGACGAGCTGCATAGAATGAAGTTGGAGTCAAAATCATTTGTAGGTATGTGAGGATCGAAAATGTATAAACGGGCATTGACTGTTCTGTTAACAGCGCATTTGTTATTTCTGGCAGGATTTTTGTGTCTGGGACAAATGGAAGAAATACAGCGGAATCTGCAGATAAAAGTCCCGGTAGCGGCAGACAGTGAGAGCAGAATGATAGGAATTGCTTCCCGGACATCCTCGGGACAGCGGGTAGTCGACTGCAATGAATTGCAGAGGAACAGCAGGTATCATTTGGACATGGCGGAGCTGGAGGTTCTGTTGAAAATTGTGGAAGCGGAAGCAGGATGTGAGGATGAGGAGGGGAAACTTTTGGTGGCAAATGTCATATTGAACCGTCTGAATTCCGATAAATTTCCGGACAGTGTGTCGGAGATCGTGTTCCAGCAGGAGAATGGGATCACGCAGTTTTCCCCGGTGTCCGATGGGAGCTATGACAGAGTACAGATCAGTGAGGAGACCGTAAGGGCAGTGGGACGAGCACTGGATGGAGAGGATATCTCCGAAGGAGCACTTTATTTTGCCGCCAGAGATTATGCGGACAATAAACGAATGCGTTGGTTTGATGAAAAGCTTACACTGTTATTCCGGCACGGCGGACATGAGTTTTTTAAGGAATAACAAGAATAAGAATGTTGCGTGCAGCTTGGACTTTATCAATTCACCTTGCAACAGTGCTTAAAGTATGCTATACTTTTACGAAATTGAAGATGGATACAAAATTCATACATATTGATACGGAGGAGAGGAAATGGAAGTAATATATCGTAGCACACGCAGCAACGGCGCACCGGTAACCGCATCACAGGCGATTCTGAAGGGATTATCCGATGACGGAGGATTGTTTGTACCGGATCATATTCCCACACTGGACAAGAGTCTTAAGGAGCTTGCGGGAATGACTTATCAGCAGGTTGCATATGAAGTCATGAAATTATTTCTGACGGATTTTACGGAAGAAGAACTGAAGAATTGTATTAACAGTGCTTACGATTCCAAGTTTGATACAGAAAAAATTGCTCCGCTTGTGAAGGCAGACAATGCGTATTATCTGGAATTGTTCCATGGATCCACCATTGCTTTTAAGGATATGGCACTTTCCATTTTACCTCATCTGATGATCACTTCTGCCCGCAAGAACAATATTAAGAACGAGATCGTGATCCTGACCGCTACCTCCGGCGATACCGGTAAGGCAGCCCTGGCAGGCTTTGCAGATGTAAAAGGCACTCGCATCATTGTATTTTACCCGAAGAACGGTGTCAGCCCGATCCAGGAGAAGCAGATGGTGACCCAGAAGGGTGCCAATACCTTCGTAGTAGGCATTCACGGCAACTTTGACGATGCCCAGACCGGCGTGAAGAAGATCTTCTCCGATAAGGAACTGGCAAAAGAGATGGACGAGAAGGGCTTCCAGTTCTCCTCAGCAAACTCTATCAACATCGGACGTCTGGTACCGCAGATCTGCTACTATGTGTATGCTTATGCACAGTTATGTAAAGACGGTAAGATCGCAGAGGGTGAGAAGATCAATGTCGTAGTTCCCACCGGTAACTTCGGTAACATTCTGGCAGCATTTTATGCGAAGAATATGGGGCTTCCCATTGATAAGCTGATCTGTGCTTCCAATGACAATAAGGTACTGTATGATTTCTTCCGTACCGGAACCTATGACCGCAACAGAGAGTTTGTACTGACGACATCTCCTTCCATGGATATTCTGATCTCCAGCAACTTAGAGCGTCTGATCTACCGTATCGCAGGTAATGATGCGGATAAAAACCGTGAGCTGATGAGTGCACTGACCGGCAATGGCAAATACGAGATCACCGAAGAAATGAAGGTGCAGCTGGCTGACTTCTATGGTAACTTTGCAAGTGAGGCAGAGACGGCAGCAGAAATTCGTCGTCTGTATGAGAAGTGCGGCTATGTGATCGATACCCATACCGCAGTAGCTTCTGCAGTATACGGAAAATATGTGGCAGAGACCGGGGATCATAAGACCACTGTCATTGCTTCTACCGCAAGCCCCTTCAAATTCACCAGAAGCGTCATGGATGCGATTGACACTAAATATGATGTGATGGGCGATTTTGAACTGGTGGATGAATTATCCAAAATTGCTAAGGTGAAGGTGCCCAGAGCGATCGAAGAGATCCGTACCGCACCCATACTTCATGATACGCAGTGTGATGTGGATAAAATGAAGGATACCGTAAAAAGTTTTCTTGGTATTTAATGTGGAATAAGATCATGATCAGAGAATCCCTCTTTGTGTGAGGGATTCTCTTTTTGTGGAAGGGTTAATTGTCACAGGAGTCACAGCGGTCAAACCCGGGGTTAAAGGCATAGAAGTTCTTTGCATTCAGGTGGTCCTGGGTGATACGGAGGGCTTCTCCGAAGCGCTGGTAATGGACGACTTCGCGAGCCCGCAGGAATTTGATGGGTTCGCAGATATCCGGATCCTTGATCAGACGTAAGATGTTGTCATAGGTGGAGCGGGCTTTCTGTTCCGCAGCCATATCCTCGTGCAGATCAGTGATGATATCTCCCTTTACCTGGAACTCACAGGCATTAAAGGGAACACCGCCTGCTGCCTGGGGCCAGACACCGATGGTATGATCCACGTAATAGTTGGCGAATCCGCTTTTCTCAATCTCTTCCATGGAGAGGTTACGGGTCAGCTGGTGGACGATGGTGGCTACCATTTCCAAATGCCCCAGTTCTTCGGTCCCTATATCAGTAAGCAGTCCGGCTACCTCCTTATAAGGCATGGAATACCGTTGTGACAGGTAACGCATGCTGGCCCCCATTTCACCGTCCGGTCCGCCATACTGGGAGATGATGACCTGCGCCAGCTTCGCGTTGGGTTCTTTGATATTTACCGGAAATTGCAATCTTTTTTCATAGTTCCACATCAGTTACAGCCTCCTTCCCAGGGGAGAGGGGCACTGCCCCAGCGCCAGTCCCTGCTGCTTTCGGCGAGATCCTTGCGCAGTGGGTAATGATCCCTGGCGAATTCCCGCTCCATCTGTGTTTTGATCCGTGCGTAGTGATTGAAGTATTCCATGGCTTTTTGATCCGAAGGGTGGGTGTCCAGATACAGCATCAGATCTGTCAGGACGAAATCAGCGATGCCGATATCATGCAGCTTTTTTTCTTCACTGTTCATTTGACACATCTCCTTCCTGTAAAGGGTTTGTCAAGTTCGGGGAAAATAGTACCGGCTTTGTAGCCTTTTTCCAGATTTTCATACATTTGCGTAAAATGCTGCCAGGGGACATAAGCCATGGCAAGAGGATATTTTTCAAAAGGTTCCTCGAAAGAATAATCTTTCATAGCAATCCGCTTTCCTTTCCGTAAAAACATTTATTATATGGTATGAACAGAGAAGAAAAGAGTGCATAGCTTTGGATGATACAAAATGGATACAATCAGGAGTTAAAGTAATATAAGAATTTATAGAATGAGGGGCAGAAGAAATGTTCAGGATATTAATTGCGGAAGATGAAGAGCCGATCGCTAATCTGATCCGGATGAATCTGACCAAGGCAGGGTATCTGTGTACCTGGGCGCCGGATGGAAAAAGCGCGGCAGATCTTATGGAACGGGAGAAGTATGACCTGGCATTGTTAGATATCATGCTGCCGGGGATCAACGGCTATGAGCTGATGGATTATGCGAAAGCCTGTGAGCTGCCGGTAATCTTCCTGACGGCGCTGGGATCTACAGAACATAAGGTGAAAGGACTCCGAATGGGGGCGGATGATTATCTGCCCAAGCCGTTTGAGATCGTAGAACTGCTTGCCAGAGTGGAGGCGGTGCTGCGTAGATATCATAAGACGGAGACGGTCATCCGGGCGTGTAATGTCACCATTGACACGGCATCCCACAGAGTGACTCTAGACGGGGAGGAAATCTATCTGACACCGAAGGAATTCGATCTGCTGTTATTATTTGCCAGAAATAAAAACAGGGCGTTGTATCGGGAAACCATATACGAGACTGTATGGGGTGGCGAATATATGGGACAGAGCCGGACCGTGGATCTGCATGTGCAGCGGCTGAAGAAAAAGTTACATTGGGAAAATATTATTATAGCGGTATATAAAGTGGGGTATCGTTTGAATGAAGTTCACGTATAAATTATTTTTTTCCATCACAGCACTTCTTACGGCAGCCTTCATGCTGTTTGGAAGCTTTATGCTGTTTTTCTATTTTAACCGTATGTTAGAACGGGAGACGGAGCAGGGAAAACGTGAGAACCTGCTCTTTCAGACCATTTATGATATGGTGTATCAGAACATGGAAAAATACGGAGCAGAATTCGCGGGGATACAGGCGGGAAATTCCGCAACAGAACGGATGACGGATCAGAACGGTACGGAATGTATGATCCTTGAAACGGATGGCACGATCACTCTGGAGGGCAGCCTGAAACTGCCACAGGATGAGATCAGGAGTCTTGCGGAAGAAATGATCCGCACCATGGATCCCGGTGCAGATCAGGTCTACGGTGTCCGCAAGGTAGGAACGCGTTATTATCTGCTCAGCATTATCACAGATCAGGCGACGGATTCGGCAGATATGGTATATCTTGGGATCCTGAAGGACCTGAGCGGCATTTATGAAGAGCGGAGCAATATGATGCGGCAATATGGTATTGCTCTGGCAGGTCTGCTGGTGATCGGTGGTCTGGCAGCTTTTTTACTGTCCAGATATCTGACCCGGCCCATAGAGCAGTTAAACCGCACGGCGGGGAGGATTGCCGAGGGAAATCTGGAGAAGAGGGCTGCCTATCAGGGTGCAGATGAGATCGGAGAACTGTCCCGGAGCTTTAACCGGATGACGGACAGACTGGTACGCCAGATGGAGGAAAAAGAGCTGGAAGCAAAACAGAAGGAGGATTTTACGGCGGCATTTGCTCATGAACTCAAGACACCTTTAACTTCCATCATTGGATATGCGGATATGCTGAACTCCTATGAACTGACAGAGCAGGAGCGGGGCGAAGCCACTTATTATATTTTCAGTCAGGGAAAACGTCTGGAAAGTCTGTCTCACAAATTGCTGGAGCTGGTGGGAATGGACAGACAGGAATTGGAATTCAAGAAGATTCAGACGAAAGAACTGGAGGAAAATATCCGGGATACGATGCGGATCCCCTTTGAACGCAAAGGGATCCGGGGAAAGATCAATCTGGAAAGAGGGGTGATTTTAGGTGACAGGGATCTGCTTTTGTCACTGTTATATAATCTGCTGGATAATGCTGTAAAGGCTGTGGAAGAAGGTGGATTTATCCTGATGAAGGGAAGTAAGCTCACACAGGGCTATGAGATCAAGGTTGTAGACAACGGCAGGGGGATCCCGCAGGAAGAGATCGCGAGGATCACGGAGGCTTTTTATATGGTGGATAAGTCCAGATCCCGCAAGGAAGGCGGAGCCGGCATCGGAATGGCTCTCTGTCAGAAGATCATCACCCTGCATCAGGGGGAACTGAAGATTGACAGTAAGCTTGGAGAAGGCACGGTAATGCGGTTATATTTTCCCGGGGAAATGCAGGTGGTAAAAAATAAAAGCAACAGGGGAGCAAAAGGCGGAATATGAAAAAACAGGAGAATAAGAACCGGCGCAATTTCCTACTATGTATGGGTGGACTGCTCGTGCTGATCGTATTTGCATTCGCAGGACCGGAAGGGTTGCTACAATTGCAGGATAAGAGCAGGCTGACCAGGTCAGTCAGCATATCAAATACAGGAACGGATTATACCGTCTGGAAGGAAGAGTATGAGACAGACACCATGCGCAGACTTCAAAATCTGGCAGACGGTATCGCTGCGGGAAAACACTACTATATCTCTGAACAAGATTATGAAGCTGCAACAGATGGTGAAATATATGGTCTGATCGATGAATATATTTTAAATACGGAATGGAATTACACTTTTCAGGACATGGGAGTGATCCCGGAGGATTATTTTTTCAAAAATATGGATACAGATAACATTTCCATCAAACGATATATTTTGTATGATGAAAAGCTGTCGGATGGAGTCGCGATCATGGCCTATGACATCTGTATGCGCATGAAGGAAGAGGAGGTTACGGGAGTCAGTATAGAGTGTGTCGTGGATTCTGAGACCGGAACACTCTATGCCATGAAGGTTGTGCTGGAAGATGAGACAGAACCTGTCACCTGGGATGATATCGGTGCAGATGCCCCTTATTATTTTATCACTGATTATATGCAGTCTTATCTGCATGATTATAATTCCGGGACCTATATTGAAATCGAAGGAGAGATGCCTTATGATACCAATGCACAGATCATGTGGGATAAAGAAGCTGAAATAGAGGCTGAAACAGAAGCGAAGTCCCAGACGACCATGGAAAACGACAACGGTGAGTATACGTGTGATCTGGAATACGGAGAGCATAAGCTGCATCTGACCGCAACACTGCTCAATGCTTCCGAAGGACAACTGGAGAAAGGCATCGGATATTTGTTCGGGATTCGTGAGATCGCAGAAAAGATCCCGGGTTTTCTGCCGGATATCCAGTAAATACATTCCGGAAATACAGGAATCCGGAAAAGCAGCCGGACAGTGATATCAATGTATAAAATAGAAAAATAAAGAATATAGTTTAGAAAAATAAGTCAGGGAGACAGACTTTTTATGATCACAGAGGTAACAGGCTTTTTACAGCAGACAGACCGGATTGTATGGGGACCCTGGCTTATTTTTTTATTATTAGGCTGTGGCTGCTATCTGATGATAAGTCTGTTCTTTCTTCCTCTGAGAAATCTGTTGGCGGCACTTGGGCTGGTGTTCCATCCTAAGAGCCGGAAAGGCACAGATGGGGAAGGGGTTTCTTCTTTTTCAGCACTGACTACGGAACTGGCGGCAACGATAGGCACGGGAAATATCGTAGGCGTGGCTACTGCCATGGTGCTGGGAGGACCGGGAGCATTGTTCTGGATGCTTTTGTCCGGGATCATCGGGCTGTCGACCAAACTGGTGGAAAGTACGCTGTGTGTCAGATATCGTGTAAGAGATCACAAAGGAAAACCGGTGGGTGGTCCCATGTATGTTCTTCAAAATGCATTTCCGTATAGACGTATGGGGCGGATCCTTGCGGTACTGTTTGCAATATTCGCAGTACTAGCCTCCTTTGGCATGGGGAATATGACGCAGGGGAATTCTATTGCGGAGGCACTGGCAGTGACTTTTGGAGTCGACCGGACAGTGACAGGACTGGTGATTGGTATCTTTACAATTCTGGTGATCCTTGGAGGAATCGATAAAATAGCAAGGGTCACGGAATATCTGGTGCCCTGTATGGCAGTATTTTATTTGTTCGGAACAGGCATGGTGATCTTTACGCATTTCCATAATCTACCGGCAGGAATTCTGCAGATTTTATGCGGTGCTTTCTGCCCGGAAGCTATGGCAGGAGGGAGCATTGGATTCTTATGTTCCGGCAGGCAGGCTATGCGCTATGGTGTCTCCCGTGGAGTATTTTCCAACGAAGCGGGACTCGGAGCAGCCGGAATCAGTGCGGCTTGTGCAGATACACCGGATGCGGTGCGGCAAGGCTATATCAGCATGACGGGAGTTTTTATCGATACCATTGTGATCTGTTCCCTGACAGGGCTTGCCATAGCATCCAGCGGTATGCTGGGACAGAGGGATGCGCAGGGGGAGCTTTTGAACGGAACAGCGCTTATGATCGCTGTATTTTCCGCTACATTTGGCAGGGCGGGGGAATGGATGCTTGCACTATCTATCGCATTGTTTGCGTTTGCTACAATTATTGCCTGGGAATATCAGGGAGAGAAAGCCTTTGAATATCTGGCTGGAAATAGTCGCCGGACAGGGTGGTATCGTCTGTGCTATGGAATGTTTGCCTTTTTTGGGGCGGTCTGTTCGCTGGAAGCGGTATGGGATTTCTCGGATATCTGTAACGGTCTGATGGCGGTGCCGAATCTACTGGCGGTAGTGATGCTGTCGCAGGGAATCTGCCGGGAAATAAGAACCTATAAGCTCTGAACGATCACACCGAAATTACCTTTTAAATAAAATTAAATATTGAAGCGATGCGGCCACCATGATATGATAAATAAAATATGGCTATTCGAATTTGAGAGAAGAACATGCCCGGATAAGTTGTATTTGTGTTGAAACGTTAGGAGTGAGATTATGACTAAGACGATAGAGAATTTTTTGCGATATGTGAAGATCGATACCCAGTCCAGTGAAGAGAGCACCACGACCCCCAGCACCATGAAGCAGCATGACCTGGCAGGTCTGCTTGTCAGTGAACTGGAAGCTATGGGCGCCACAGAGATCACTTATGATAAGGAGCACTGCTATGTCTATGCTACCGTTCCTGCATCCGCAGGCTACGAGAATGCACCGGTACTTGGATTTATCGCCCATATGGATACATCGCCTGCGGTGACGGATACCAATGTGAAGCCCCGGATCGTAGAGCATTATGACGGAAAAGATATCGTACTGAATGCAGCAGAGAACATCGTTATGAAGACAGCGGATTTCCCGGAGCTGTTAAATTATGTGGGAAAAGATCTGATCGTGACAGACGGAACGACGCTGCTTGGCGCAGATGACAAAGCAGGTGTTGCTGAGATCATGACCATGGCGGAAGACTTGTTAAATCATCCTGAGAAAAAGCACGGCAAGATCCGCATTGGTTTCACCCCGGATGAGGAAGTCGGTGCCGGAGCGGATCATTTTGATGTGAAACTGTTTGGTGCAGATTATGCGTATACCGTAGACGGTGGTGCACTGGGCGAACTGGAATATGAGAATTTTAATGCCGCCGGGGCAAAGCTTCATGTATATGGCAGAAGTGTGCATCCCGGTTCCGCCAAAGGCAAAATGAAAAATGCCATTCTGATCGCGCAGGAGTTCCAGAAGCTGCTGCCGGTAGAGCAGAATCCAATGTATACCGAAGGCTATGAGGGCTTCTTCCATCTGGATGCTATATGCGGCAATGTGGAGGAAGTTACTGCGGACTATATTATCCGTGATCATAACAGACAGCTGTTTGAACAGAAAAAAGAGCTGTTTTTGTCCTGTGCGGATTTCCTGAACCGGAAGTATGGGGAAGGCACCGCTATAGTGGATATGAAAGATTCTTACTATAACATGCGGGAGATCATGGAGCAGCATATGCACCTGATCGACAACGCGAAAGCTGCCATGGAAGAGCTGGGGATCGAGCCCAAAGTATCTCCCATCCGCGGCGGTACCGACGGGGCCAGACTGTCCTTCATGGGACTGCCCTGCCCGAACCTGTGCACCGGCGGAGAAAATTATCACGGCAGATATGAGTATGCCTGTGTACAGTCCATGGAAAAAACGACCGGACTATTGATCGCCATTGCAGCAAAATACGCAGACAGATAATAGATACAGATATTTAGAAAGGCAATATTTTTTATATGACAAATGTAACACAAATGAACGAAACCGACAGACAGTATTATTTTATGGAGAAAGCCTCCGGTCATGTGGCAAAGCTTGGAGAAGAACTGGGCAGAAGGCCTACCTGCTGTGTGACTACTTTCGGGTGTCAGATGAATGCCAGGGATTCGGAAAAACTGGTGGGAATCCTGGAAAAAGTCGGCTATGAGATCATTGAAGATGAGAATGCGGACTTTGTGATCTATAATACCTGTACGGTGAGAGATAACGCCAACCAGCGTGTTTATGGAAGACTGGGAGTATTAAACGGCTATAAAAGGAAAAATCCTTATATGAAGATCGCACTGTGCGGCTGTATGATGCAGGAACCCACCGTGATCGAGAAGATTAAAAACAGTTACCGCTTCGTGGATCTGATCTTCGGAACTCATAATATTTTCAAATTCGCAGAGCTGTTATGCTCCCTGTTTGAAAATGAGGGAATGGTCATTGATATCTGGAAGGATACGGACAAGATCGTGGAAGATCTGCCGGTGGAGAGAAAGTATTCTTTCAAATCAGGTATCAATATTATGTTCGGCTGCAATAATTTCTGCAGCTATTGTATTGTCCCCTATGTCCGCGGCAGAGAGCGAAGCCGTAATCCGAAGGATATCATCCGGGAGATAGAGGGGCTGGTGGCAGACGGCGTTGTAGAGATCATGCTGCTGGGACAGAATGTAAATTCTTACGGTAAAAACCTGGAAGAACCCATTACCTTTGCACAGCTTTTGCAGGATGTAGAAAGAATCGAAGGATTGGCGAGGATCCGTTTCATGACCTCCCATCCCAAGGATCTGTCAGATGAGCTGATCGAGGTGATGAAGCATTCCAAGAAGATCTGCAGACATCTCCATCTTCCTTTGCAATCCGGTTCCACGAAGATATTAACAGCAATGAACCGCCGTTATACCAAGGAACAGTATCTGGAGCTGGCGGAGAAGATCCGTAAGGAGATTCCGGATATGGCGATCACTACGGATATTATCGTAGGATTCCCCGGAGAGACGAAGGAAGACGTAGACGAGACCATCGATGTGATCCGTCGCGTAAAATACGACAATGCTTTTACCTTTATTTATTCCAAACGAACCGGAACACCGGCGGCAGCCATGGAACAGGTGCCGGAGGAACTGGTAAAGGAGCAGTTTGACCGGGTGCTTAAGACCGTGCAGGAGACAGCCAGAGAACAGGTATCCAGGTATCAGGGACAGACCTGCGATGTGCTGGTAGAAGAGATCAATGAAAATGACAGTTCCTTAGTGACCGGAAGAATGTCAAATAATACGCTGGTACATTTTCCGGGAGATGCATCGCTGGTGGGGAAGCTTGTGAATGTTTCACTGGATGAATGTCATGGATTTTATTATATGGGGCATATGGTTTAGTCATGAATATGACAGATTAAAAGGAAATCAAAATGGAAGAACAAGAGAAGAAAAAGAGAAGAAAAAGAGAATAGAACTGGAACAGGACATGTCCTGGAAAATGTATCAGATCCTGACGATAACGGCGTGCACTGCAAATCTGATCGGAACAATCTGTAATTTCTGTATTCACGGTACGAAACTGCCGACCATACTCTGCGGGATATGTCTGCTGATGATCGTGACCATCGGCATTGTCGGATGGACTACGAAAAAGGTGCAAATACCGGCTGTCTTGATCATATTAATACTTGTATGGTTTGAATTTCCTTATTTGTATTATTGCTACGGGGATGCCTCTATCGTATATCTGGTCCTGGGGGTCGTTGGACTGGCGATATTTTTCCCAAGAAATGTGGTGATCGTTTCTTTTGCGGTCACGTTGCTGGAATATCTGGTGATCATGATGAGCAGCTTTGAACGGCCTTCCGTATGGAGAAGTATGGATGAAGCGGGTAAGATCGGAACTACGCTCGGATCCTTTGTTATTGTGGGAGTATCTGTATTTGCCATGATATTTGAATTGCTCAGAAGTTACGAGGAACAACGAAAGCAATTGCTGAGTCTGAGTGAGGATCTGAACTTTGCAGCGAACCATGATCCTCTGACCAGGCTGTATAATCGGCGCTATCTTGTAAATCAGGTGAATGAATGGATATGCAAGCCGGAGAAGAGCTTCTGGATCGTATTGATGGATGTAGATGATTTCAAGGCAGTCAATGATACCTATGGGCATGGATACGGTGATGATGTACTGCGGGAAGCCGGCAGACTGATGCTGGAAGAAATGATGGAAAAAGGAATCGCAGCCCGGTTCGGCGGCGAGGAGTTTATGCTGGTGTTTGAACAGGATGATCGGGAACAGGTGTTACATTCATTCCGGAATATCCAGGAAGGCTTAAGGAGATATTCCCAGAATACCAGACAGACGGATATTACCATCAGCGGTGGAATGGAACGTTATGAGGCTGATAAACAGCTGGATCTATTGTTTACTTCTGTGGATCGGAAATTATATACTGCCAAAAATAACGGTAAAAACCGTATTGTAGAATAGGTTTAAAATAATAAAAAAGTCTTGCAAAGCCTAAAAAATAGAGCTATGATAAGACCCGTGTGATTTTATAAAAATTTTATAATTTCACACGGGTCTTTTTATTGAGGAGATTATATTGAGGAGAATGTTATGGAAAAATTGAAACCGAAGCTTTTCTCAGTGATGAAAAGCTACACGAAAGAACAGTTTGTAAAAGATGTGATCGCAGGTATCATTGTGGCGATCATTGCTCTGCCCTTATCCATTGCACTGGCACTGGCTTCCGGAGTAACACCGGAAAAGGGTATCTATACAGCAATCACCGCAGGCTTTGTGATCTCTTTCTTAGGGGGCAGCCGCGTACAGATCGCAGGTCCTACTGCGGCATTTGCCACCATTGTTGCAGGAATTGTAGCGAAGAACGGCATGGACGGTCTGATCATCGCGACATTGTTAGCGGGTGTGATCCTGATCCTGATGGGATTTTTACGACTTGGTAATCTGATCAAGTTTATCCCCTATACGATCACCACCGGTTTTACTTCCGGTATTGCTGTGACGATCTTTATCGGACAGATCAAGGACTTCCTGGGACTGACCATTGTCAGCGAAGAGCCGCTGATCGAGACCATGGATAAACTGAAAGCAGTATTTCAGTTCATCTCCACCACAAATGTGCAGGCACTGCTTGTAGGTGTGATCAGTCTCCTGATCCTGATCCTGTGGCAGTATCTGCCGGGCTTTTGCAAGAAGATTCCCCCTTCTCTGATCGCAGTACTGGTGGGAAGTGCCATGGTTGCACTACTTAACATGAATGTAAATACGATCGGAGATCTGTATGAGATTTCCAATAAGCTTCCGTCAATTTCTCTGCCCGCCTTCAGCCTGAAGACGGTACAGAACGTCCTGCCGGATGCTTTTACCATCGCGATTCTGGCTGCCATTGAGTCATTGCTTTCCTGCGTGGTAGCGGACAGTATGGTGAACAGCAGACATCGTTCCAATATGGAACTGATCGCCCAGGGCGCCGGCAACATTACTTCCGCATTGTTCGGTGGGATCCCCGCCACCGGAGCCATTGCGAGAACTGCTGCCAATGTGAAAAACGGCGGACGTACCCCCATTGCCGGTATGGTGCATTCCGTGACACTTTTGTTGATCCTGGTAGTACTGATGCCTTATGCGGCACTGATCCCCATGCCCACCATTGCAGCCATTCTGTTCATGGTGGCTTACAATATGTGCGACTGGCGTAAATTCATAGGTCTGTGCAAGACCGCACCCAAGAGTGACATTATCGTTCTGGTGACCACATTTGTACTGACTGTCGTATTTGATCTGGTAGTAGCGATAGAGGTAGGTATTTTACTGGCAGCCATTCTGTTCATGAAGCGTATGAGCGATGTGACGGAAGTGGAAGGCTGGAAATATGTGGATGATGAGGATGATGCGGACAGCCTGTCCTTAAGAGTCGTACCTCACAATACCATGGTCTATGAAGTGAGTGGCCCCTTATTCTTCGGCGCAGCGGACAAGATCCTGAAGATCACATTAGATGAGAAAATGAACTGCCTGGTACTGCGTATGCGCAGCGTAAGCGCTATCGACGCCACAGCCATGCACAATCTGGAGCAGTTATATGCAGACTGTAAAAAGAAAAACATCCAGATCATTCTGTCTCATGTAGGGGAACAGCCCATGCATGTCATGGAGAAGAGCGGCTTCTTAGATAAGGTGGGCAGAGAAAATGTCTGTGCCCATATTGATGATGCACTGGAACGCGCAGCAAAGCTGCAGTAAGTGTGAAAAACTATCATTTTTCATAGTGGTTCTTTAATTTACAACCTCAATATTTTGTGCTAAGATAGATGCGGATACGCAAGCTTTTGCGTGTCCGCTTTGTCGTGGATCCTTTTACAGAACAGGAGAAGATCATGGCTGAATTGACACCAATGATGCAAAAATATATGGAGACCAAGGAGCAGTATAAGGACTGCATCCTTTTTTATCGTCTGGGAGATTTCTATGAAATGTTTTTCGACGATGCGCTGGTGGCTTCCAAGGAACTGGAGATCACACTGACGGGAAAAAGCTGTGGACTGGAGGAACGTGCGCCCATGTGCGGCATTCCTTACCATGCCGTGGAAGGCTATCTGTCCAAACTGGTAAGCCGCGGTTATAAAGTGGCTATCTGCGAACAGGTGGAGGATCCGAAGCTTGCCAAGGGATTGGTGAAGAGGGAAGTGATCCGTGTGGTGACACCCGGTACCAACTTAAACGTACAATCTCTGGAAGCCGGCAAAAATAATTATCTGCTGAGCATTGCCTATACTCCGGATGGCATCGGTATCTCTGCGGCAGATGTAACTACCGGTGATTATTATGTGACCGAAGTCGAAGATCTGAAAAAATTAAATGATGAACTGATGAAGTACGAACCTTCGGAGATTATCTGTAACGAGGCATTTTTAGTCAGTGGCTTTGATGTGAATGATTTAAAGTCCCGCTTACATATCTCCGTCAATGCGTTGGAATCCCATATGTTCGATGATGACGGCTGCAGACGGATCCTGATGAAACATTTTAAGGTAAATACGCTGATCGGACTTGGTGTCGAAGAATTCCCTACGGGACTTTTAGCGGCGGGAGCACTGTTACAGTATCTGTATGATACCCAGAAGACAGATCTGGAGCATTTTACCCATATTTATCCCTATCTTACCAGCAAATATATGTTACTTGACAGCTCCACCAGAAGAAATCTAGAACTGACGGAGACTCTCAGAGAGAAGCAGAAGAGAGGCTCTCTTCTGTGGGTGTTAGATAAGACGAAGACCGCCATGGGCGCCAGACTTCTGCGCAATTACATCGAACAGCCGTTGATCGAAAAGGATGAGATGGAGAAGCGTCTGGATGCCATTCAGGAGCTGAATCAGGATTCCATCTCCAGGGATGAGATCCGGGAATACTTAAATCCCATCTACGATCTGGAACGACTGCTCAGTAAGGTGACTTATAAGACGGCAAATCCCAGAGATCTGATCGCATTTCGGAATTCCCTGCAGATGCTGCCGCCGATTAAGACAGTGCTGTCTGCCTTTGAAAAAGAAGAACTGACTAAAATCCGGGAGCAGATTGATGGACTGGAGGATATTTATCAGCTGATCGATGAAGCGATCATTGACGAACCGCCCCTGTCCATCCGGGAAGGCGGGATGATCAAGGATCAGTTTGATGAAACCATAGACAGACTGCGCAGCGCCAAGCATGACGGAAAACAATGGCTTGCCCAGTTGGAGGAAGAGGACAGAGAGCGTACCGGAATCAAGAATCTGAAGATCAAATATAACAAAGTATTCGGCTATTATTTTGAAGTGACCAATTCCTATAAGAATCTGGTGCCGGAGGACTATATCCGCAAGCAGACCCTGGCAAATGCGGAACGATATACCACACCGCGGTTAAAGGAACTGGAAGACACTATTTTAAATGCGGAGGACAAGTTACAGACACTGGAATACGATGTCTTCTGCAGAATCCGGGATACCATTGCACAGGAACTGGTCCGCATCCAGAACACCGCAAAAGCGATCGCAAAGCTGGATGTGTATGCGTCTTTGTCGTTGGTTTCGGAACGAAATCATTATGTACGTCCGAAGTTAAATGAAAAGGGTGTTATTGACATCAAGGACGGAAGACACCCTGTGGTGGAACAGATGATCACCAATGATATGTTTATTGCCAATGACACTTATCTGGATAATGGAAGCCACTGTATCAGTGTCATTACCGGCCCTAATATGGCGGGTAAATCCACTTATATGCGTCAGACGGCACTGATCGTACTGATGGCACAGATCGGGTGCTTCGTCCCTGCCAGAACCGCTAATATCGGTATTGTAGACCGGATCTTTACCCGCGTGGGAGCTTCGGATGATCTGGCCAGCGGTCAGTCCACTTTTATGGTGGAGATGAATGAGGTGGCGAATATTTTACGGAATGCCACATCCAAAAGTCTCCTGATCCTGGATGAGATCGGACGCGGAACCAGT
>ENA-OOQO01000583-OOQO01000583.1-human-gut-metagenome-genome-assembly--contig:-NODE-583-length-21606-cov-2.038977_pt1 | contig 21606 bp, 20 predicted proteins | sample MGYA00241088_ERZ501162 | MGnify/ENA primary metagenome ERZ501162 (study PRJEB25962, sample SAMEA2042497) | human gut metagenome | biome: human gut; feature: human-associated habitat; material: faeces... | reverse complement strand
CACCATCTTATCCACGGTCATTTCACCGCTGACGGTGTATGCTTCGGAAGAGCCGAAAGCGGCGGAACCGCCAGCGTATGAATCCGTAAAGGATCAGCTGGATGAAAATGAAGTGGTAAAAGCCACCGATCTGGAGCTGGAAGTCGGACAGGACTTTGATGTTTCCACGGATTTTACAAATTTGGAAATCAAGGACGAAAGCAAAGTCAAAGTGACATTCCAGAAAGCAGAGAATGACGCCGGGGAGAACTTCAGCACCAGCCATGCAGACACTTACCATGCCGTTTATTATGTGGAGCCAGTCAACCAGAACCACCCGGTTTATCAGATTGGGAGAAACCTGATCGTAAAAGAGCCTGTGACAGCAGCTCAGAGTGAACCGCAGACAGAACAGGCAGTTACCGAAGAGGATACAGGTTCTGATGATGAGGAAGCTGCCTCGCAGGAAGAAACTGAGACAGTGCCTGTAGAGACAGAAATTGTTGAGCCGGAGACAGCTGAATCTGAAACAGAAGAACCGGAAGAAACAGAACCCGAATTTCAGGACGGACTTTCCGAATCCGAGTTTGATGCTGCATTAGAGGAATCCGAAACGGAAAATACAACCGATGAAGAATCCGGGCTGACACTCAGCGATGTTCTGGAGCAGGCAGGGGAACAGGATATTGACCTTATGGCAATGGAAGATGGGGAAACCGTTTCATTCACCGCAGTCAATACCAGTACAAGAGCAACACAGGACGTAGATGTGACAAGAGGGGCTGCATACTATTATGCAGACTACGGTCTGGGTTCCTATGTAACTTATAAATATACCGTAAAATTTGGAAACGTGTCTGCAACTGCCTACTGTGTGCAGCCGTCCAAGGCAGGACCTGGGGATGGTGTCTATAAGATCACCAAACTGGGTGACAGCAAAGCACTGGCAAAAGTATGCTACTACGGCACAAAAGCATCCGGCGAAAATGGATTTTTCTCAGAGAAACATCCTGATTTTTCCGCTGGAAAACAGTTTATCATTGTCCATCTGGCTGCGTCTTATGCCAATAACAGTAGTGACGCTTTTTCCGGTACGAATGCAACCGGACAGGCTCTGGCAATGGAACTCTACAATTATTGCATGAGCCAGCCGGAGATACCGGAAGTGGACATGAGTTTCTCCAATGCAAATGTTACCGCATATATCAGCGGCAACAGCCAGAGAACAGAAGAGATCACCTTCAAGGCATCCGAACTGCAGACCATCACCATGAAGCTGCCGTCCGGTGTCAAACTGCATAATGTGACAACGGGAAAAACAAGCAGTGCAGGTGCATCCGTGGAGATCTGCGGCGGTACCAAATTCTACTTATCTGCACCGCTGACACAGGCAGTGAATGTCAAAGGGGAATGGTCTGTCACCATGAAGGGAAGCATCATCAAAGATTATTCCGCTTATAAGATCACAACCGGAAGCGAGACACAGGACCTTGCCCTGGTATTTGGCGAGGGCGTGACCGATGAGAAGTATGTAGATTTTAAAGTGTCATGGGTAAAACAGGCAACTCTGGAGATCGTAAAGAAGGACCGCAAGAGCAACAAAGCCATCGCAGGTGCAGTTTATGGCGTTTACAGTGACAAGGATGGAAAGAACTTGATCACAAAGATGCCGGCCACAGATGCCAACGGAGCTTCCAGCGTTACGATCACCAAAACACAGGATACCGTATACCTGAAAGAGATCTCCGTACCAAACGGATATCTGCTGGATACCAAAGCCTACGATGTGAAACTGGTCATCGGAGATACTGTAAAACAAACCGTTACCGATGCAGAGCAGATGGCAAGCCTGACTGTTTATAAATTAGGAGAAGTCCTGACCGGAGCAAAGGTAACTGATGATGGTGTTTCCTTTGTTTATACCGAGCAGAAACAGAAGAGTGCGGTTTACAATGTTTATGCCGCAGCGGATATTGTATCCGCAGACGGAACAATCATCTACAAAAAAGATGCACTGGTTAAAGCCGGACTCACCACCGGGGATGACGGAAGTGCCACACTGGATAAGCTATATCTGGGGAAATATGTGGTAAAAGAAATGCAGGCACCACAAAATCTGGTATGCACTGGTGAAAGCCAGGAGATCACCCTTTCCTATGCCGGAAGTAATGTGGAAAAGGTCATGGGAAGCGTGACATTCAAAAATGACCGCCAGAAAGCAAGCGTGAGTGTATACAAACAGGATAAAGAAACCAGGAAATATCTTCCGGGCGGCACTTATGGTCTGTATGCCGGAAATGACATCAAAGCAGCGGACGGAACCATTGTGGTCAAGAAAGATACTCTCATTGAGAAAGCAGTGACCGGAACAGACGGAAAAGCCGTATATCAGGCAGACCTGCCAATCGCCAACAGCTACTACATGAAAGAGCTGGGTGCACCAGCTGGATATGTGAGAAACGGCGAGGATGTGTACTCCTTTACCTTCCAGTACACAACAGACAAAGAGGCAACGGTTTCTTTCAACCATACGTTCCAGAATGAGCGGATCAATGCGAAGATCAAACTGGTAAAAGAGGATTCCGAAACCGGAAAGACCGCACAGGGAGATGCAACACTTGAGGGTGCTGTTTACGGATTGTATGCCCGTGAAGATATCGTACATCCAGATGGACAGACAGGTGTTCTTTACCCGGCAGGAACACAGATTGCAACCCTGACTACGGATGCCGAGGGAAATGCAGAAATCGCAGACCTCTATCTCGGAAAGTATTACGTGAAAGAATTGACGCCGCCTGTTGGGTATCTGGCAGACCCGGAAGAACATGATCTGGAGTGTAATGACGAGGGAGATCTGGTTCAGACGGTAGAACGTACCGCAACTTCTCTGGAAGATGTGATCAAACAGCCGTTCCAGGTCATTAAAGCAGCCAACAATGGTAAGACCGATGCCGATCTGTTAAAAGGTGTGGGATTCAGTGCATATCTGGAGAGCAGCCTGAAGAAAAATAAGGACGGTTCCTATGACTTTGCATCTGCTACTCCGGTCGTGCTGACCGCAGACGGACAGACAGAAATGTTCACGGATGAGCGTGGATATGCATGCTCCATTCCGCTTGCATACGGAACCTACATTGTAAGGGAGACCACCACACCGCACAACTTCAAACCAGTCGATGACTTTAAGGTTGTGATCTCGGAAAACAATCCGGATCAGCCGCAGGTATGGCGTGTGCTTCTGGACGAAGAGTTTGAAGCAAAATTAAAGATCGTCAAAAAAGATGACGAGACAAAGAAATCTGTCCTGGTTCCGAATACCGAGTTTAAAGTATACAATCTGGATAACAAGAAATATGTGGAACAGGTGACCACCTACCCATCTACTACGGTACATAAATCTTATTTTACGGATGAGAATGGATACCTGATCCTGCCACAGAATCTGGCTTGTGGAAATTACCGCATCGAAGAAGTGACTGCACCGGATGGATACACCCACAGTGCCAATACCGTGGAAATCAAGGTAGACAGCGATACCGCATACCAGGAAGATCCGGTCAGCGGTGACCTGATCATCGAGGTGGAATTCGAGAACCACCCGGCAAAAGGCAGACTGACCATCCACAAGGAAGGAGAAGTAGTCAAAGGTTTTGACAAGGATTTCACCTATGAGGAAGCCAGCCTTGCAGGAGCCGTGTTTGAGGTTTATGCCGCAGAAGATATCTATACCGCAGACCATCAGAAAGATGAGAACGGCAACCGTTATCTGGAATATGCCAAAGACACACTGGTGGCAACGGTGACAACTGATGAAACCGGAAGTGCCGTAATCGAGAATCTTCCGCTCGGAACATACCGGGTAGAAGAGAAAAAAGCACCGGAAGGCTACACCTGGAATGCCAAAGGAGAAGAGGTAACCTTTACCTATGCCGGACAGGATACCCCGGTCGTAGACGAAGAAGTGACATTTAAAAATGAACGCCAGAAAGTAAGCATCACCGTGGAAAAACAGGATGCAGAAACAGGAAGCACGGTAGCTGGAGCTACATTCGGTCTTTACAATAAGAACGAGATCAAATCCGGTGACAAGATTATTGTGAAAGCAGATACCTTATTACAGGAGATCACAAGCGATGAAAAAGGACAGGCACACTTCACCCTGGACCTGCCGCTTGGAACTTATTATGTGAAAGAAATTTCTGCACCGGATGGTTTTGTATCTTCTGACGAGATACTGGAATTTGATGCCACCTATCAGGGGCAGGATATTCCGACCATCAAGCTGAAATCTGTGAAGAAGAACCAGCCGACCACCATCGAGGTGACAAAATCCGACCTGACCACAGGCGTAGAGCTGAACGGGGCATCCCTTTCTGTTCTGGACAAGGATGGAAATGTGATCGACAGCTGGACTTCCGTAAAGGATGAGCCTCATGTGATCAAATACCTGACCATTGGAAAAACTTATACCCTCCGTGAATCTCTTGCACCGCTTGGTTATTTAAAGACCACGGATGTGGAATTCACCGTTCAGGATACCGCAAAAGTACAGAAAGTGGAAATGAAAGACGATGTGCCGAAAGCCCTGCTGATCGTAAACAAGAAGGGTGAATTCCTTGATAAGATCACCCTGTTGGACAATGTCAAAGGCGTTGTAGAGCATCTGTTTGAGTACATCACAGGAAGCCTGTCAGACGTTACCTTTGAGATTTACGCTGCAGAGGATATCAAAGCAGCCGATGGTGTAAGCCCGGATTATTATTCCAAGGACGAACTGGTAGCAACTGTAACTACCGATGCAAACGGTGTTGCAGAAGTATCTGACCTTCCGGTTGGAAAATATTATGTCAAAGAGGTAGGCACAGCATATGGTTATATCCTGGATGAAGAACCACGATATGTAGATCTTTCCTACCGCGATCAGGATACCCCGGTTGTCGTATACGATGAGGACTGGCAGAACAACCGTCAGAAAGTAAAAGTGAACGTCCTGAAGAAAGAAAAGGATACCGACCGTGTATTAAAAGGCGGCATCTTTGGACTGTACACCAGAAACGACATCCTGTCCGCATCTGGAAAGGTGCTGATGGAAGCAGATACCCTGATCGAGTTAAAAACAACAGATGCAGATGGAAAGATTTCCTTTATTGCAGACCTGCCGATCGACGGAACCTATTATGTGAAGGAGCTGTATGCACCGGATGGATTTGTCACCACCGGAGAAGAGCAGGAATTTGTTTTTGAGTACCAGGGGGATAAAGAAGCAGAAGCATCCTATGAATTTGTATTTGAAGATGAGCCGACAACCGTGGAGCTTTCCAAAACCGATCTGACCACGGGCGAGGAACTGCCGGGAGCCAGATTACAGCTGACGGATGAAAACGGGGCTGTTGTTGAGGAATGGACATCCACCAAGGAGCCGCACATCATCAAAGAACTGGTTGTAGGAAAATCTTACACCCTGACAGAAAACAAGCCGGCCGATGGATATGCCACTGCGGAAAGCATCACATTCACCGTAGAGAATACTGCGGAGATCCAGAAACAGGTAATGGAAGATGACGTGACCAAAGTGAAGATCAGCAAAACGGATATTACCGGAGATAATGAGATCGAAGGAGCCAAACTGACCATCACAGATGAAAATGGCAATATCGTAGAAACCTGGACTTCCGGTAAAGAGCCGCATTATATCGAAAAACTTCCAATCGGTAAATACACCCTGAAAGAAGAGCAGGCTCCAAACGGTTATGTCGTTTCGGAAGAGATCACCTTCGAGGTGGCAGACACCGCAGAGATTCAGAAGGTAGCCATGAAAGATGATACCGCAAAGGGACGTCTGATCATTGAGAAAACGGACAAGGATACCGGAGCTGCACTGAAAGGTGCGGAATTTGAATTGAGGGATGCCGATGGCAAAGTGGTAGAAACCCTGACCACTGATGAAAACGGTCATGCAACCAGCGGACTGCTTGCAATCGGAACTTATAAGGATGGCAAATTTGATAAGGCAGCCACTTATTATCTGGTTGAGACCAAAGCACCGGAAGAATATCAGCTGGATGAGACCAAGCATGAAGTGACATTTACTTATGTAGATGACAAAACCCCAGTGATTGAAGTCATCCAGAAAGTGACGAACGAGAAGCTGCCGGAGGATACCCCGTCTGCAAGCAACCCGAAAACAGGTGATGACACCAACCTCTGGATTCCGGCCCTGTGCCTGATTCTTTCCGCAGGCGGTCTGATCGGCATGGGTGTGGCATCCAGAAGAAAGAAGAAAAAAGGGGGCAGATAGGCTGAAACAATTATATTTTGCGTATGGAAGCAACATGGATCTGGACCAGATGGCATATCGGTGCCCAAAGGCGGAGGTGGTAGAAACCGTCCGCCTGGAGGGGTATCGGCTGACCCTTGCAGGAAGCGGTCTTGCCACCATCTTCCCGGAAGAGGGAAGCCATGTGGACGGCGTCCTCTGGTCACTGACCGGGGACTGCGAAAAGAGCCTGGATCTTTATGAAGGCTATCCTGATTTTTACGACAAACAGGAAATTACCGTCAAGAATAAAGGTGGAAGAGAGATCAAAGCCATTGTCTATATCATGACAAAAGAATATATGCAGAACTTTAATCCGCCCGGACAGTCTTACCTGACCGGGATCTTAAAGGGATGCAGGCAGAACCACATCCCAACAGGCCCGATTCTGAAAGCAGCCAGGAAACCGCCAGTGCCGGGAATGAAACAGAAGGGCCAGACCAAGAAGCAGAGGAAAGCCGGACAGGAGCGATGAAAATCGTGAAAAAACTTTTTCAAATGGTATGCCTTGCAGCCCTTTTCTTAAGTGCTGGGTTTCTGATTTACCACATGGTATATCTACCAATGGAGAACAGAAAGCTGGTGGCAGAGCTGAAAGGGAATTTCCCGGAGCCGGAAGCTCCGGGAGCCTCAGGCTCTGAAAAGAAAGACCAACCAGCTGGAAGAAAATGCCCGGTGGCTGCGGTAGACTTTGTTTCTCTTCGGGAACAATACCCGGATGTACAGGGATGGCTGACCATACCGGACACCGGGATTGATTACCCAGTGCTTCAGTCCGAACAGGAGAATGGGGAGTTTTACCTGAAACGGAATTACAAGAAGGAATATGACATCAATGGAAGCCTGTTTTTACAGGCAGACTGCAAAGTGTCTGAAAGTCGGAACCTTATCATTTACGGTCACAACATGAACAGTGGGGCAATGTTCGGAAATCTGGACTTCTATGCAGATGAAACATATTATCAGGAGCATCCCTTTGCTTATCTTCAGACAGAGGATAGCATTCAGGAATACCGAATTGTCACGGTGCTGAAAGCAGACAGGAATTTGTTCCCATTCCAGCAGAAACTCGCAGATGCGGAGGCAGTGCAGGAATATTTAAAAGCAGCTAAGCAGAGGGAAGTGTTCGAAACCGGGGATGATTACCTGAAGTGTATATACGATAAGGTTTTGACGCTCGTCACGTGTTCATATGAATGGAGCGGTGCCAGGAACATCGTCCTGGCGGTGCCGGTTTCCGGGGCAGTGTGGAGTCAGAAGTGTTCGTAAGTACCAGAAAAGTGCAGAAAATGAGACAAATAATGACCGCACGGGCAGGGATGTGTTCAAAACAGGGGGATTATGTAAGGGTGTGCATTGGTAGTATTTAGGTTGAAAAAAGTGTCTGAAAGTACCAGAAAAGTGCAGAATGTGAGACAACTTATAACCCAGATCCGGCAGAAAGTGTTCCAGAAAGGAGCGTTTCCTGCCGTTATTATTTACTTGGAAAGGATGGTAACGATTATGAAACGATTTTATACAGCAGAATCCGTAACAGAAGGACATCCGGATAAGCTCTGCGACCTGATCGCAGACAGCATTCTGGACGCGTGTCTGAAAGAGGACGAAAATTCCAGAGTGGCCTGCGAGGTGCTGGCGACCAAAAGGAACATCATTGTAGCAGGAGAAATCACCAGCCGATTTGAGCCACAGGTGTTTGAAATCATCAAAAAGGTGCTGGAGAGTGCAGGCTATGAAGCAGAGGAAATCCACATGGATGCCCTCATCCACAAACAGAGTCCGGATATCGCCGGGGCAGTGGAGAGATCCAGAGAACGAAGGGCAGGGACTGTTTCTGTTCAGAGCGGACTTGCCAGCGGTGCCGGGGATCAGGGCATCATGATTGGCTACGCCTGCGATGAGACACCGCAGCTTATGCCGATGCCAGTGGTTCTGGCGAACCGCATTGTAAGGGAACTGTCTGCAAGCCGTAGAAGCGGATATATCACGGGAATCTTGCCAGATGGAAAGGCGCAGGTGACCGTGGAGTATGAAGATGACAGACCTGCCCGGCTGGATACCGTCATTGTGTCCTGCCAGCATGAAAAGGAAAAATCCCTTCGGAAGCTGGAGCATGAGATCCGGGAGAAAGTGTTACGCCCGGCACTCCGTATGCTGCCACCGGATGAGGATACCAAGATCCTGATTAACCCATCGGGCAGATTTGTGTGCGGAGGTCTGGATGCAGACACCGGACTGACCGGAAGGAAACTAATGGTGGATACCTACAGCAGCCTGGTACCGCATGGCGGCGGTGCATTCTCCGGGAAGGATTGTTCCAAAGTTGACCGTTCCGGGGCATACATGGCCCGTTACATCGCCAAAAACATGGTAGCTGCCGGACTTGCCAGCCGATGCCAGGAGTCCCTTGCCTATGCCATTGGTGTTGCCCAGCCAGTCATGGTGCAGGTGGATACCTTTGGAACGGGAAAGATCTGTGCGGATGACTGCCTCGCCGCAGCGATCCCTCTGGTGTTCGGGCTTACCCCAAGCCAGATCTGTGACACCCTGCACCTGAAGCGGCCAATCTACCGACAGAGTGCGGTGTTCGGGCATTTTGGAAGAAAGGAATTCCCGTGGGAGAAAACGGATAAGGCAGAGCAGCTCCGGGATACCGTGATGTAATGCCGTGGATTCCGGAAGAAGAAATCAAACGTGCAAGGGAGATCACCGCCATTGAATACCTGAAGAAATATCAGCCAAACCGTCTGAAAAAATCTTCAGCCAGAAATGAATGGGAGCTGACAGACCACGACAGCTTTAAGATTAACGAGCAGACCAGCCAGTGGCACTGGAAATCCAGAGATATCGGGGGCACCAGTGCTTTAAATTTCCTGATTCATGTAGACGGGTGTTCTTTTCTGGAGGCAGTGCAAATGCTGAAAGATGAGTATCCCACCTATATCCCTCCTCCAGTGGAAGCAAAGCCAAAGAAGCCATTTGTCCTGCCTACGGCCAGCCCAGACTGCCGCAGGGTGTTCCGCTATCTGAAAGAGCGGGGCATCAGTGGCGAGGTCTTACAGCGGTGTGTTCATTTGGGAATCTTATATGAGAGTCTGCCCTACCACAATGCCGTGTTCATAGGACGGGATGAAAACCAGGTGGCAAGATATGCTTTCCTGCGTGGGATTTACGATGCCAGCGGAAAGTCTTTTAAGATGGAACAGGCCGGAAGTGAAAAGGCATACGCTTTTTGTGTTCCGGCGAAATCGGGATGCAGACGGGTTGCTGTTTATGAAGCCTGTGTGGATGTGCTGGCTCACATGACACTGGAACAGGGAAGCCGGGATAAGTACCGTCTGGAGCTTGGCGGGATCAGCGCACCAAAAGAAGGGCAGAGCCAGCGGAGCATGAAAAAGCCGCAGGCATTGGAACATTTTCTGTCCCAGCACCCGGAGATCACCGAGATCGAAGTGTGTACCGACAATGACTTTGCCGGACGGTGGGCGTGTGAACATATCCGAAAAGCCTACGAGGGAAGCTATCGGATCATCGAGAACCTGCCGGAAATCGAAGGGGCAGACTGGGCAGACATGGCAAAAATGGCTGCCCGTACACCGGAGAAACGGCAGAATAGGGAAGCGAGGTGATGCTTTGAAAGATAAAATAGAAGTGGAAATGCTGTCACCTCTGATGGCAGAGTTTATTCCGGACTATTCAGATATTGTGGATCTGGATGATGCGGAGCCATTGGAAGGACCTGATCTGGTGCAGTATCAGACATCCATCGCAGAAAAGGTTGACGAGATCAATCGGCTCGGTATGCCTGACAACCAGCCATGCAACCTGATCGATTATTTTGACCGAAACAAGGACATTAAGGAAAAAGTGGAACGCATTACAATGGCGGTAAAAGAACAGGATGGTGTTCTATATGGCTGTGCAAACCTGACACTCCGGGAGAATCTGACACCAGAGGAATACCGTGTGGTGGGGCAGTATCTGAGAGGCCAGTACAGCGATGGCTGGGGAGAAAGTCTGGAACAACGGGAGATCAAGGTAGACGGCGGTGAATTATACTTACATTTCTATGTCGGTGCCGGCTCGGATTTCCAGATACAGGTGAAAGCACCAGAAAACGAGATGCAGGAAAAGCAGCCGAAACCAAATCCGTCCCGTCCGAATCTGAAGCTCTTAGGGCATGACGGAAATATTTTCTCAATCCTTGGGGATGCCTCAAGATTGCTCAGATGTGCCGGGATGTCCGAACAGGCCAACGAGATGGCAGACCGTGTCCACAAGAGTGGCAATTATTATGAAGCACTGGGAATCATCAGCGAATATGTGGAAACCGAACTGTCGGATCACCGTGAACAGCGCAGAACACCGAGAAAAGAAGTACCAAAAAAAGAGGATACCTGCCGATGAGCAGTTCCATAGATAGAAGCACTTCCAGAGAAATCTGGGAAATAAGCAAGAGGAAGGATGATGCCTATGGGAAATACCCTGAAACTTGAAGATCTTTTAAAACCGGACTGTCTGCCGGATGAGTCTGCCGGAGGGGAGAACTGGCGTATCTTGCATGGGGATACCTTAAAGCTGGTAAAAGGATTCCAGCCGGGGATTTTTGATGCAGTCGTGACCGATCCGCCCTATGCGTCCGGGGGAACCAAGCAGAATGAACGCAACCGTACCACCAACCAGAAGTACAGCAGCATGAAAGCAGAGAATGCCCTTCCGGATTTTGATGGGGATAACAAGGATCAGCGTTCCTGGACCCACTGGATGGCAGAATGGCTGTACGATGTGCGGAAAGCCTGCAAGAGAGGGGCTCCGATCTGCCTCTTTATTGACTGGAGACAGTACCCGTCCATCACCGATGCCCTCCAATGGGCAGGCTGGATCTGGAGAGGAACCGCAGTCTGGGATAAGGGAAACTCCCGTCCGCAGAAAGGCAGGTTCCGCCAGCAGGCAGAGTATATCGTGTGGGGAAGCAACGGCCCGATGCCGATCAACCGCCCGGTGTCCTGCCTTCCGGGTGTGTTCCGTTATGGGAATCCCCAGAATCGCATCCATGTGACAGAGAAGCCGCTCCAGCTGATGAAGGATGTCATCCAGATCTGCGAGCCGGGCGGCCTGATCTTAGATCCATTTGCCGGAGCTGGTACTACCATCCTTGCGGCGGCAGAATCAGGCTATCAGGCGGTCGGCATCGAAGTGACGGATGCATATTATAAGCTGGGAAGCGACCGTGTCCGCATCGCACTGGAAGCAATGGAAGAAGCAGAAAACGAAGAATCACAGTAACCGGATGTCTGCCAGACATCTGAAAAAAAGAAGAAAAGAATCCAGATGTCCACAAGACATCCACAGAGCCGGAATGCTTTGTGGGTGTTTCTTTTTTGGAAAATACCGGGCAGAGGAAAACTGTCCGGTCAGGAAAGGAGATGGTCGTATTGGAACAGGCACTTGCTTATGTCTGCTGTTCTGCAGAAGAGGGAAAGACCAAAGTACAGCGGTACTGCAGGAAGATCTACGAATTGGGATATGTGCCGATCTGCCCGCAGTACAGCTTTTCCCCATTCCTTGATGATGGGGACGCAGAGGATATGCAGGCCATGCGGAGAATGTCCCACCAGATCTTAAGGCGGTGCAGGATGGTGGTCGTCTGCGGAAAAGAGACCACCGGGACGATGAACACGGAGATCAGCATGGCTGACAGACTCCATATCATCTGTACCACACTGGATGGGTTGAGCAAAATCAAGGAAAATGAATGATTCAGAAAAACGACTGGTTCAGAGGGGACGAAACCGGATGCGACTGGTTTTGCAAGCATAGCGTTTGGATATCCAAACGCACTTTGGGGAGAACCCCAATCCCCCATGCCGGACCGTAAACAGACGAAAGGAGAATGAAAAAATGTTGGGATTTATACTTGGCACAATGACCGGAGGAGTAATGGGCGTTTTTGCAATGTGTCTTTTCATAGCTGGAAAACGTGAGGATGAGGCACTGGAGCGGTGCCGGATGAAACCAAAGGAGATCATTGACCACGGCGTGTGCATCTGTTTTGTAAACAGCCAGGGAGAGGAACTGTTCCGTCTGGCAGACGGGGAAAGCCTTGTGCAGAATGCCCCAAATGGAGAGCGGAACGTATCCACCTGCCACTATCTGGATGCCGATTCTGCTATGATTGATGGGAAAAAATGGAACCTCCTGGAATTCGCAAAAGAGATGGAAAAGAGAGGGATCATGTTCGCCCCGATGGAGCTGTGCCAGGTATCGGAAAGGGGGTGAGGCCCATATGAAGAAAAAGATCATTGCTGCAGCGGTAGCCATCGGCGTCCTGGCAGGTTTCCTGATCTGGAAAAATCGTGAAATGTAATGACGCAACCAATAACCCGTTGGAAAGCAGGTGAAGAGATGAGAAAAAGGAACCATGTGATACCAGTCCGCCTCAATGCAAAAGAGCTGCGTTTTCTGGAAGAGCAGGTAGAAAAAAGCGGCCTGTCCCGTGAGGAATACATCCGTTCCATTGTCATGGGTGGCGAAGTCCGGGCAAGACCCTGTGAGCATCATACGGAGCTTTTGCGGAAAATATCCGGTCTGTGCAACAACGCCAATCAGCTTGCCCATGTAGCCAACGGCTGTGGGATGGCCGGGGAAGAGAGTATCCGGGAAATGCTCCGCATGACGAAAGAGACATGGAGGCTGGTCAAAGAGGAATGGTAGCCGATGGCATACACCAGTATCATCCCGGTCAGCCGTCTGGACAATTCCATCACGTACATCCGAAACAAGGATAAGACCACCAAGAAAGGGCAGAGTGCCGGCTCTCTGGAAGAAGCCATCGATTACGCCATGAATCGGGACAAGACGGAGCGTTCCATTTTTGAGAATGCCTATCAAGATATGGTAGCTACGAAGAAACGATACCACAAGATGGACGGAGTACAGGGGTACCATCTGGTGCAGAGCTTTGTCAAAGGGGAAGTTACCCCGGAGCTTGCTCACCAGATCGGCATGGAAATGGCAGAAAGGCTCCTTCAGGGAAAATACGAAGCAGTCATCACCACCCATCTGAATACGGAGCATTACCACAACCACATCGTGTTTAATTCCGTGAGCATGGAAGATGGGAAAAAGTACCACAGCAACAGCAGGAGTTACTATGAGGATGTGCGGAAAGCTTCGGATGCCTTATGCCTGAAATACGGCTTATCTGTCATCGAACCGAAAAACGGCAAAGGGAAATCCTATGCACAGTGGATGGCAGAACAGGACGGAAAGCCGACCTGGAGAACCTCGATCCGTCTGGACATCCGGGATGCTGTGGCAGAGAGCTTCACATGGAAACAGTTTCTGGAACAGATGAAGCAGAGGGGATACCAGTGGAAGCTGAACCGGAAGTACATTGCATTAAAAGCACCGGGGATGGAACGGTATATCCGTCTGCGGAGCCTTGGGAAGCATTACTCGGAAGAGAGCATCCGGCAGTGGATCTTGCAGCCCAAGAGCAGGATACCTGCTGGAAAAGAAGGAGATTCCAGATTCCCGAAAAAGAAGTTAAAAGGGATACAGGCCCTGTACTATTCCTATCTGTACCAGATGGGTGCCCTAAAGCAGAAGCCGAAAAGGATCTCCCCGGTGCTCCGGGTAGATATCCGAAAACTGGATGCCAGGATCGAGCAGATGGAATTTCTACAGAAGCATCAGATTACTACCCGTGAAGAGCTACTCGCCTACCGCACATCGTTGGAAGAGAGGGTACAGGCACTCACGAAAGAGCGGAAGCGGCTCTACCGGAGCGAACCGGACAGTGTCAGGATCGGTCAGATCACCGAAGAACTGAAGCCGCTTCGAAAGGATATCCGCATTTGTATCCGGATCGAACAGCAGTCCCAGGAGATGGAAGAAAAGATGCGTCTGGCAGAGCAGATCCAGAGACAGGAAGAAGAACAGACGGAGAAAAACAGAAAACCGAGAACAGAAAGCAGGTGAACAACATGAATTATGGAGGCGATGCGGCGGACAAGATCGTCCGGTATTCCCTGGACGGCGTGGACCACGGGCTCAGGCTTTCGGGTACGCTGGCAAAGCATCTGGCGGTATTTTTTGCCGCCGTATTAAAAGACCAGAAGAAAACGAGGGGCAAGACCAGAATGGTGCGGATGTTAAAGGAGAACAAGCCATTGAAGTTCTTCACTGTGCCATCTGACCGCCTGCGTGAATTCTGCAGTGAGGGCAGGAAACGAGGACTGCTCTATGTGATCATCCGGGATAAAAAGAACCCGGAGATGAGCGAGGTCATGGTCTTTGCCGATGATGCAGCCAAAGTCAACCGTGTCATGGATAAGATGAACCTTGATTTTGTAAGAAGCGAAGTCGGGGAAGCTGTCCATGAGGTAACCGCCGGAATGGAAGCACCGGAAACCGAAGCAGTACAGGAAACTGTGCAGATGCCGGAGGGCGAGGTGCAGTTTGAAATCAGCGATCTGGACGAAGCATTCCAGGTCGGTGACATGGACTTTTCTGAAGAGGAAAAGAACCAGAATCATCCCGAAAAGGAGTTTTCCGAACCGGAAAATTTTATCCCGGTGCAGGAAGAGGGGGAAGAGAATCTGTCCGGCTCTTCCTTGCACAGCAGAAATATTTCTACCGGGCAGGAAAAAGGGACTGATGCAGGGCAGAGGGAACAGGAGCGTCCCAGTGTCCGCCGGGAGCTGGAGAACATCAAACGGGAGAAAGCAGAGGAATCCCAGAAGCGGAGCCGGGAAAAGAACCGTGGACCAAGGAAAACGCAGAAGAAAGCAAGAAAGAAACGAAAGGTGAAAGCGAGGTAGGAGATGGACCTGACAAAATTTTTAGGGCAGGACTCGCAGGAGCAGTCCGCCCAGCGGTTATCGAAAGAAGAATATGCCGCACAGAAAAAGCAGGAGAGGGAAGAAATCTGGGGTATGATCGATGGAAAGGCACAGGAGGTCTTCCAGAATGGGGACTCCTTAAAAGGATTCCTTGATTTTATGGGACAGTGCAAGCCGCAGAGGACAGACAACCTGTTCCTGCTTTATGCACAGAATCCGGAGATCCGGCAGGTCAAGACCTTTGAAAAATGGAAGGAAGAAGGCAAGGTAGTCAAGACCGGAAGCAAGGGATACAACTTCATTGTCGGACAGGAATATGAAAAGGACGGTGTCATCCAGCAGGGGTACTCCATCCAGAAAGCCTATGACATCAGCCAGATCCGTACCAAGCAGCCAGAAGAGGCAGAGCCAAAGCCGATGGACCAGCTGATGGAAGCACTGCTGACCGACAGCGAGGTACGGATTCAGATCGCAGACAATCTGCCGGATAAGGTACAGGCACAGTACATCCCGAACAAGCGGACGATCTATGTCCGAAATGGCATGAGCGAAAATGCAACGTTCCATTCCATCAGCCGGGAGCTGGCCTGTGCATCCCTTGACCATCACGATGGAAGCTACAGCCGGGCAGGGGTATCGGCACAGGCCTATTGTGCGGCGTATGTGACAGCACAGAAATACGGCGTGGATGTCTCCGGTTTTTCCTTTGACAAGGTATGCCAGATGCAGGCATTCGGACAGAAAGATCCGAAAGAACTCCGCTCCTTTATCCAGGATGTAAAGAGTGCAGCCTATTCCATTGGCAAGCAGGTAGACCGCAACCTTGGCAAAAGCGAGCAGGAATTTATGACCGATGAATTTGCCATCCCGGAGGAAAAAACGGAGAAACCTGCCAAGAGTAAAAAGTCCCCGGAACGCTGATAAAAAGGGGCTTTTCCGGCTCTTTTGCAGTAGCTTTCCGGGAGGAAGTGTGGTATGTTGTGGTTGAGAAAAAAGAGGAAAAAAGGAGGCTCGCCTATGACAAGAATGCGATATGTAAAGATGGACCGGATCATGAACCACATGCTGATCCATGCACTCCGGGAAGTGTTCCGGCAGGAAAAAGAACAGGGGCTTCCGGTGGATACCACACGGGATCTGGTTCTGAAGCTGGCAGAGCAGGAAGAGGGAAAGCTCTACCTGACAGAAGCCGAACACAGCAAATCCGTGGAAGCCTTAAACCAGCTCCGGGACACATACCTGAAAAACGGACGCTATTCCGATGGGATCGACAGCGTCCTGTTAAAGATCATGAAATCCAGATACCGCCCATACCGTGGAAGGGGAAGATGAAGAAAGGATGTGGTACAAATATACAGAAATATGACACAAGAAAGAATAGAAGCCATGCGGAGAAGATATCCGCCGGGAACCGAGGTCACTCTTAACAGCATGGAGGGGGAGAGCCACATGCCACCCGGCTTAAAAGGTAAGGTGGATATGGTAGACGATGCAGGGCAGATCCACGTAAACTGGGAGAATGGAAGCAGCCTTGCCCTCGTTCCGGGAGTGGACAGCTTCCACATCACGGACCTGCCAAGAGCAGAGAGGACAAAGCAGCAGCCATCCCGGTAACAGGAAGCCGGAAGTCAGACTGGGTAATCTGGCTTGCCGGACTGCCAGTGATCTGGTGGGCAGCGATTCTGATTGCGGATGCCATCCAGCCGGGCAGGAATCTTTTTGCGCTGATGGAGGTTCTCACCGAAAAAATGAACCACCCCTTTCAGCTTCATTATACGGAATATACCATCAAGTCGGTGCTGGTCTGCACGTTGCTTTATGCAGCCGGGATCGGCATTTTTTATTCCAGCCAGAAGAACTACCGCAGAGGGGAAGAACATGGTTCCGCCAGATGGGGCGATGCCCGGCAGATCTGTAAGAAATACAGCCAGAAGCCGTACTCCCAGAACATCCTGCTGACGCAGAACTTCCGCATCAGTCTGGACACCCACAAGCACCGCAGATGTCTCAACATCCTCGTGGTGGGAGGCTCCGGTGCAGGAAAATCCAGAGGCTTTGCCCTGCCGAACATCATGCAGTGCTGCTGTTCGATGGTCATCACCGATCCGAAAGCCGAGCTGCTCCGAAAGACAGGCGGTCTGCTGGAAAAGAAGGGATATGAGGTGCGTGTCTTTGACCTCATCAATCCCGACACATCTTTTTGTTACAATCCATTCGAGTACGTCCACGATGACAAAGACGTGCTCCGCCTCATTTCCAATCTGATACAAAACACCACACCCAAAGGTTCCCAGTCCTCCGATCCGTTCTGGGAGAAGAGCGAGACCGCACTGCTTCAGGCACTGATGCTGTACCTGCTTCACGAAGCTCCGCCGGAAGAACAGAACTTTGCCATGATCATGGAGATGTTAGGTTCTGCCCAGGTAAAGGAAGAGGATGAGGACTACGAGTCCCCTCTGGACATTTTGTTTGACCGTCTGGAGATGCGGGACCCGGACAGCATTGCCGTCAAGCAGTATCACATCTACAAGCAGGCGGCAGGAAAGACCGCTAAGTCCATCCTGATCAGTGTCGGCGTCCGTCTGGCAGCCTTTAACTTGCCGCAGATCGCCAAGCTGACCAATACCAATGAACTGGACCTTTCCAGCATGGGCGAAAAGAAAGTTGCCCTTTTCTGCTGTATCCCGGATGCGGATACCTCTTTGAATTATCTGGTAGGCATGATCTACAGCCAGCTTTTCCAGACGCTTTATTACATGGCAGACCGTGTGCATGGCGGTGCCCTCCCGGTTCCGGTCAACTGCATCATGGATGAATTCCCGAACGTATCCCTGCCCAATGAGTTTGAAAAGATCCTGGCAACCTGCCGATCCCGTTCCATTTACTGCAGCATCATCATCCAGAACATGAGCCAGCTGAAAGCTCTGTTCAAGGACTCCTGGGAGAGTCTGGTGGGCAACTGCGATGAGTTTTTATATTTGGGCGGCAACGAAAAAGAGACACACAAATATGTATCAGAATTATTGGGAAAAGAAACCATAGACACCAATACCTACGGGCAGACCAAGGGAAAATCCGGAAGCTATTCCACCAACTTCCAGCAGAGCGGAAGGGAGCTTCTGCAGCCGGATGAAGTCCGTATGCTGGACAACAAGAATGCCCTTCTGTTTATCCGTGGGGAGCGGCCCATACTGGATGCCAAGTATGACCTGATGAAGCATCCCAACATCCAGTATACCGAGGACGGCGGCGCCGGCCCGTTCAACTATGCGAAAGCACCGCTGGCACATGACGATTTTACGTTTGACGAAACAAGATATGACGATTACGAACTGCTTCTGGATGAGGATATCATCGGGGAGCTTTTTTGATGGGAGGAATGCCAATGAATTTACTGAAAAATAAGAAACACACAGAAACCAAAAAAGAGACCACACCGCTGAAGATGAAGAGAGGGCAGAAGAAACTGTTTGCCCTGTATGCGGTGATGGTGCTGACCTTCTGCATCGGGGCAACCTGCGTTTACGCTGCAGGCGATCCGCTGACCGTAGTCAATAACCTGTCTACGTTTATCTTTTCCCTGATCCGTGCCATTGGCCTGATCCTGCTTGGATTTGGTATCGTGCAGGTTGGACTGTCCTTAAAGAGCCACGATCCGAGCCAGAGGGCAAACGGATTCCTGACACTGGCAGGCGGTATCATCATTACCTTTGCAAAAGAGATCCTGGACCTGATCATGGGATAGGATCAGAGACCAGAAGGGGAGCCATGCGAAATGCTGGTTCCCCGCTCACTTTTGCAGGATGGGAGGTGAAACTGTTTGAGTGATAACTGGATCGTACAGAATCTGAATTCTGCCTTGCAGACCTGGAGTGACAAGCTGGCCGAGATCTGGACACTGCTGACGCAAAGCCCGGAGAATTTCAAGGGCGGTGCGATCTGGAGCGTGATGACGAACATCAACGGAGGGCTCCGAGCCATCGGGTACGGCCTGCTGGTTTTATTTTTTGCGGCAGGGCTGGTGAAAACCTGTGGGAGCTTCACGGATATGAAGAAGCCGGAACATGTAGTGAAAGCCTTTATCCGTTTCGCACTGGCACAGGGAGCCGTCATGTCCGGCATGGAGCTTCTGACGGCGATTTTTTCCATTGTGCAGGGGATCGTGGCAAATATCATGTCCCATTCCGGGATGGCGGGGGGAACGGTGACGGAACTGCCCTCAGAGATTGTGGACAAGATCGAAGCAGTCGGGATGCTGGAATCCATCCCTTTGTGGATCGTAACCCTGTTAGGCAGCCTGCTGATTACGGTATTGTCATTTGTCATGATCCTGACTGTATACGGAAGAATGTTCAAGCTGTATATGTACACAGCCATCGCACCGATCCCACTGGCAACCTTTGCCGGGGAACCAACCCAGTCCGTGGGAAAGAACTTTATCCGTTCCTACGCCGGGGTGTGTCTGGAAGGTGCCATCATCGCACTGGCCTGCATCATCTTTTCGGCTTTTTCCTCCAGCGGTACGCCGGTGGTGGATAGCAGTGCGTCCGTGGTGACGCAGGTGTGGAGCTATTTGGGCGAGGTTGTGTTCAATCTGCTGGTGCTGGTGGGCCTGGTCAAATCAGCCGACCACATCGCAAAGGAAATGCTTGGATTATAAAGGAGACGTTTATGGATAATTACCGTGAGAAGATCGTCCGTATCGTGGAGCGAGAGCTGAAACGAACGGAAGAGTATCAGCAAAGACGCGACGAGTACGGCAACGAGGAGTACATTTTGGGCTGTATCATGGTTAAGGGCGATGCTTTTCCGAAAGAGGTGATCGCTCATGCATTTGTTGAGGATATGGGGCTTGAGCTTCAATTTCAGATTTGGAGAGACGAGCCGCGAATCAGGCAGAAGCAGGCTATGTGGTATGACTTGACCTTGTTTGATGTGGAAAGAGACTTCTTTGGAAGACTGGAGCAAGGATACTCGATTTTATCGGTATCTGATCTTTTCCATTGCACCGCTTGGAATGCAACGGAATATCTGGCTGATGAGCAGAATCGAGATAAGGAAAATTCCTGCTGGAAGGGAATGCAAAGGTATCTGAACTATTGTAAAAAGCACGGCATCACAAGAAATTATCTGGTGAAAAAAGAAGAGTACGACGGAATAGATGCTATGAAGTTTTACGACAAGTCAGCCGTTGCCAAATTTGAGAAGAACAGAAAAACGCAGGATCTGTGCCGCTGACGAGGATTAAAACTATACATTTTATTAAATAGACAGGAAAAGCAAGTAGCCCATCGCTACTTGCTTTTCTTTTTTAGGAGATTGATTATGGAAATCAAAATCAACAAGGAAATTCGCGCGTACCGTGAAACGCTCTTTTTCGGCCTATCTGTGCGGCAATTTGTCTGCTCTGTTTTGGCGGTGGGCGCTGCGGTGGCGCTGTATTTCAGCCTGAACCGAGTGTTGGACCGGGAAACGGTAAGTTGGGTGTGCATCGTTGGCGCGGCTCCCGTGGCCGCTGCCGGATTCTTTCAGTACAACGGCCTCACGCTGGAGCGATTTTTGTGGGCATGGCTGAAATCAGAGGTCATCATGGCAGGCAAGCGTGTCTGGAAAGCGGAAAACTACTATGAAGAAGCGATGAAACGCGAGGTGAAGAAACATTGATCTTTTTCAAGCATCGGCGCAGCGCGGAACGGGACGCCTTTTCCGTTCCCCGCAGCGTCCAGAAATCCATTCCCATCAAACGCATTTATCAAGACGGCGTGTTTCAGGTAAGCGGCAAGTTTTCAAAAACTTGGCGCTTTTTTGATGTCAATTATGCCGTGGCCTCCCCGGAAAAGCAGCGGGAACTTTTTATGACCTACTGTTCCTTCCTGAACTCGCTGCCCATCGGGGCCACGGCGAAGATCACGCTCTTTAACCGTCAGCTCAATCAAAAGGACTTCGGTCGGACGCTGCTCATGCCCATGCAGGGCGACCGCCGTGACCTCTATCGGAACGAGTATAACGCGCTTGTTTTGGGCAAGGCGGCGGAGAGCAACAATCTCATTCAGGAGAAGTACATCACCGTTTCGGCAGAAAAGAAAAGCGTGGAGGAGGCCCGCGCATTCTTCTCCCGTGTTGGAACTGACCTCACCACGGGGCTTTCCCGTATGTCCTCCAGCGTTCGTGAGATCACGGTCAATGACCGCCTGCGGCTTCTACATGACTTCTATCGTCCCGGCGAGGAACAGCTATTCCGGTTCAATTTGGAGGACACCATACGCAAAGGGCATGACTTCCGGGACTGCATCGCCCCGGACTGTATTTCCTTTCAAAAAAATCACTATGAGTTGGGCGATCATGTGGGCCGTACCCTGTTCCTGCGGGAATATGCCAGCTTTATTTCCGACGAGATGATTACGGAGCTGATGGACTATCCCCGGAACATGATGCTCTCCATCGACATTATCCCCGTGGCGATGG
>ENA-OOQO01000577-OOQO01000577.1-human-gut-metagenome-genome-assembly--contig:-NODE-577-length-21716-cov-3.438807_pt1 | contig 21716 bp, 25 predicted proteins | sample MGYA00241088_ERZ501162 | MGnify/ENA primary metagenome ERZ501162 (study PRJEB25962, sample SAMEA2042497) | human gut metagenome | biome: human gut; feature: human-associated habitat; material: faeces... | reverse complement strand
TCGATATAGTATCATCATTATGCAAATTATTGTATTATGTTTATGCAAAGTGACAGGGGGGTGTATAATGAGGTAGCGCGGTGCAATTTTTATATATCTCTATCATGTCGCTAAATAATATTTTAACGACACGTTATTTACTTTTTAAAGGTAAAATGATATAATATGTGTAATATATGAAATATTTGAAGAAAGGATTCATTCATATGAAAATTAATTACTATGATGCCACGATGATTAGGTACAAGGAAAAATCTGACGAAATACTTACAGAGTTACCAGAATTCGTTAAGGCATTCATTGATGACTGCAGGGGGAAAAACAGATCTGAAAGAACTATATTGGGTTATGTTACAGATATTAAAACCTTTTTTACGGTTTTGCTGCAGGAAAATCCTTCTCTCAATGGAGATATAAAAAATATTACTCTTGATGTAATAGGCAGCCTTACTTATAAAGATCTAAATGAATTTATTTTAGATATTAAGTCGTACTCTGTAAACGGAGAAAAACGAATGAATAAGGAATATGCAAAAAATCGCAAAGTTGCCACAATCCGCTCTCTTTTCAAATATTTATATGCAAATAGGGATATTCCAGATAATCCGGCAAGCATATTAAAAGGACCAACGATTCATGATAAAGAGCCAGTTGTTCTCGATGTAGAAGAATCCAATGACATTCTTTCCTCTATTGAGAACCAAACTGGCCACTCAAGCAGCAGGCAGGCAAAACGATGTGAAAAGACAAAATACAGAGATCTGGCCATTGTTACCCTTTTACTCGGAACGGGAATTCGTGTATCTGAGCTTGTTGGAATCAATTTGAAAGATTTTAACTGGAAGAAAAATGGTGTGCGCATCACAAGAAAAGGTGGAAATGAACAGACAGTATATTTCAACGAAGATGTAAAAAAAGCTATTTATGACTACATACAATATGAAAGAAAAAGTCCGGATGATGATCCTGACGCTCTCTTCGTCTCATCTCAAAATAGACAGCGTTTATCTGTAAGGTCTGTAGAACGGATGATAAAAAAATATGCACAGACAAATGTTCCAGATAAAAAGATCACTCCTCACCGGCTACGTGCAAGTTATGGAACGAATCTTTTGGCAGCTACTGGGGACATCAACCTTGTTGCGGACGCCCTGGGACATTCAAATTTGGCATCTGTAAAAAAATACATACATAAAGCAGAAGAAAATCGGTTAAAGGCAAGAGAAAGCGTAACCTGGACAAAGAATAACACGGAAAATAAATAAAAATTATGAAGTAAAGGGGAAATAAATGATATGAGCAATATATCTGAATATAAAAAAGTCACTAAAAGCAATGATGACTATACATCCATACTTAATGAATTAAACTCATCTTCTATTTATGAGCAGGGTGAAAATATTCTGACGGAAAAGTATGATAAGGTTAAGGAAAGAATGAAGGAGAATTTACAAGCAATTCCTGATTTACCAATAGGGAAAATTCTATTCCTTGCCCCAATAATAAAAGAAAAATCGGATTTCCTATTTAATTATATTTCCAATGGAAACAATATATCCGATGCGATAAATACAGATGAATATTGGGATATGGAATATCTGATAGATAAATATATGGATAACGTTAGTGTTATCTTAAAAGACAATTCTATAGAAGAAACAGGAATCCCATCAAATTTTGATAATACGGCTCTTGACCTTTTGAAGGATCTTTCGAATACCATGGATAACGTAGTTTCTTCTTATGGAAATAATGAAGTATTTGAAAAATATTTAAACCGTATATATAGTCTTTCAATGGCATTATCACTTGCATTAATATAAAAAATCCCGGTATTACACCGGGATTTTTCTTATGCTACGGCTTTATATAAAGCCATAAGTCGGACGTACTGATAATGTACATCGACTGTCTTCATCTGATCAATATTTTGTTTACTAATCAGATTCGCCCTTACAGCCCAATTTGTACAGCGCTGTACTAATAGTGTAAACTGTGGAGCTTTTTCAAAACGTGAAACCCCATTTTTTGTGTATTTGGTTTTATATCCGTCATAAAACCTGATAAGAACATCCATGGCCTGTTTAAAAGTTCTTAATTCAACACTCTCTTCCATCATTTTTGTGTTCATATGCTTGCCCTCCTTTGGGTAAAAAAATAGACTACAGGTATTCTGTAGTCTTGGTTATGCAAAAGAAGTCTGAAAAATATTTACAGACTTCTTTGAGTTACTAATTTATTGTACTTTACTTTTTTATAATATCACAAATTGTAATTAATGCAAAGAATTATATTCAAAATATTCCTCGTAATTATTACTAAGAGAGTATGCATGAAAGTCTGCGATCAGTTCTCCTTTGTAATATGAAAAAAGTGCAGCATTAAGCCACACTTTTCTTCCTTTTCTTACCTTACCAGATGAAATCCAAAAGGGATCCTTTGGTGGTATCTCCATCCATTTCGCTGTCCATCAGCCGGCAGATTCCTGTTTCCAGTTCCCGTCCGTTGAAGCTTTCGAGGAAATCCTTGTAGCTTCCTTCGTATATCCCGTTTTCTTCTTCCGTGAAAAACTCATCCATCTTTTCTCCTTCCAGTTCCTTTTCTTCCCCATTTTTGGTTAAAACAGGGTTGAGCAGGCGGACAACGGTATCGCCGTTACAGGCTTTCTGGATATGTGCGTATACCTCAAGAAGCAGATTTTTATCCGCTTTTACAGGGAAATCGAAGAATAATGAGGTATGCTCTGTGTCGTATTCCCGATAGTTAATGCATACCTTATCAATGATCGAATTCTTATCTGTAAGGGCAGTTTTCCGGCAAACAGCTTTGTTCCACTTTTCAAGAATCATGTTAAGGAATTCCATACCCTGCATCTTATCGTTCTCAAGTACCTTGTATTCCCTCGGCCGGAAGTTTCCGGTGCGGTATGGGTGCTTTGCTTCAAGGGAAGCATCTTCCTCTTTTGTAAGCTTTTTTCCAAGCTGTTCTTCCATGATAGATTTTTCTTTCTTGTATTTGTTGTAAATTTCTGAATTCCAGTCAGAAAATTCAACATATGCAAGGCTTCCATCTGTTTTCCGGTGGTCAATACAGACCTGTGGGTTGCTGAAACGGAATGAAAATTCGATGTTGTCACCGAATGCTAGATCTTTTGGTGCATCGGGTTTAAACCATCTGATTTCCTTGGTATACCCCCCGTAGGTTTCTTCAAGGTATCTGGTAAAGTTTTCTCCCAAGATACCTTTCTGACGGTCTTCTCCTATCCTCATCTCGGTATAACCCATTTCCTGTGCAATCTCTGCAGCAATCTGCTGTAATGTCTTAATTGTATCCTGTCTGTTCATCATATTTTTTCCTCTCTCTTTCTTCATTTATGGATAAAAGTGGTTCCCGGTAGGGAATCTTATATTATAATTTTCTAGTATGGAAAATTGACTTGACGGAAACTATTTAATTAGTTTTCGTATTTACGCCGCTGCAAGTTTCCAAACACCGCGACTGACCGACTTAAATGGACCAAACTGCAGAGTTTGTCTTACTTTGTCTTTCCAATGAGGATTATTTTCACATTTTTTGTATCCCTCAATTTCTCCGTAAATTTCTTCCATAGTCGCATTCTTGTTAAGCTTGTGCATTGCCGCATAAACAACATCTTTCCAAGTAGCTGCCTGAGAATTACGAATGTCCATCTCCTTTTCAAATGGAATTTTATAATTAATCAGGTAAGCATTCATTGCCTTTTCGATCACATACATCATTTCATGCTGAATTGGAGTGAATCGATTGCTATAAGTACGGCCATCTGATACACAGTTATTCTGCATCTTAACATATGTCTGTAAGACCGTCCCGGGAATTACAATATCGTTGAACATGGAGTGGTATACTCCTTTTCTTCGGACATCTCCCATAAGGACTGCCATTTTACTTCCCGGAGCCATTGCAGCGTAATACTTCATGATAATCGCATTTAACGTTTTCATAAACTCTTTCCAAGGCATCTGGCCGAGATCTGATTTTGCAAGTTCTCCGGTTGGATCCTTATACATACTTCCTGCATAGGGAATACCTATTTCAGCACTATAAGGCGGGTGCATGAATAACATATCTTTGTCCCGGAATTCATCCGGTACCTCATCGGAGACAGCATCAATGGTAAGAATATTACTTCTTACTGGGTTTGGATTTAGATCTGCACCGATATATGAAATATTCATATCCCTGCATACGTCAGATCCTGTACCACCACCTGCAAACAGTTCCGCAAGGGACTTGACACCATATCTCCAGATAAGATATGCAATTACCCATCCGCTGCAGTTTCCACGGTACCTATTATCTCCCCACGGCCCACGATCTGGAAAATTAAGAACTGTACTATTTTTTGAGGCAACATATGCCTCAATTTCACTTTGTTTCATTTGTTCCACCGCCTTTCACGATTCCTAGATTACATCTGGTCTTTTCCCAGTCTGAATATTTTCTCCAATAAAACAGTCACCGCAAAATTCCCAAATTTTATCCGAAATCTCTTTGAAAGTCAAAAATGTGGTTTTCCATTTTTCACTCTCATCAATTCTTGTTGAATATGGTTCTCCTATCTGCATACAATCACTTCGATCACATGCCGGAGGAAGTGTATTTCTACTATTTTCAATAACATCGCCTTCAATGAGATCTCCAATCGTTAAGGCATCGAAATACATCAAATCCTCGTTGAAAACGCGTTTTCCATTGTATCTTCTGCAAGATACAGGAATACTCTTTGCATTGCGTTTAGCAAGATAGAGTTTATCATTCCTATATAAACTCTGCTTTTGCTTTTTCTTCAAAATTTTATCAGCGATCTCTTTATCCGGAATCCATCCGTTCTGACCAGCTTCGATTGCTTGACCATTAAGATCATATACAATTTTGTATTCTTCTGGAAATTTTTCTTTAAAATTCATGATTTAATTTTCCTCCATTTTAATTTAACGACCAAGATAGATTCTAATACCTTGGAAATCATAAGGGTCATCTTCTGACTCTTTTTCCCGATTACCGGGTAAACAAAGAGGTTTCCATGAACTGGAACCTCAATTTTCAGTTCCTGGCGCATCGAGATAATGAATTTTACTTCTTTTCTGCAGAAATCCGGCAAACAGTTTTGTTTGCATGGATCACTGTAACCTGGCATGAGTCCCGGTCATATTTAACTTCCGTAACTTCATTTCCATCCTGATCTGCAAGGGCAAGTGATTTAACTTTGTTCCATGCTTCCCGTTCGGATGAAAAATTTTCTGGATATTCCACGGTAAGCGATTCATGGTTTGCAGCAAACATGGTTTTGATAACCCAAGTCTCTGTCTTATCAAATTCCTCACCAAGTATACGTACGCAGGCCCGGTATTCGGCATCTCCAGAATCATTCGCAAGCAGGTTTTCGACTTCATCACACACAGCAATGTACTGCTCTCTTGTAAACTTACGGCTTGTGTAAGAAGCAACGTAATTTCTGCCATTGTCTTCTTTTATGGCTTCAAAAATCTGTCTTACCATCTCTGGAGTCACATGCATGGTTTCACCATTTTTTGTAAAATCCATGCCATATTCCCAGATGGAACGGTATGGGGTTGAATTTAATTGATTCTCCAGCTGTCCTGTACTTTCCTTTTTGATGACAATTTCATCACCCCTTATCTCTACTTTTGAGAGGTCGAGGTTAAATGCCGGAGCAACAACAAACAAATCATTTTGTCCCGTTCCATAAAGTAATTTTTTGTTTGCATCAACGTACAAAGCGAAACCATCAAATGTATCTCCAAGCCATACACAATCATACATACTTCCATGAATTTTATTGTCTGCAGCTTTTGCAAGTGCTTTCATGGCGATTGGAAGAGATTCGACAGATTGATTTAATAAATACAAACCTGCACCATCTTCAGCTTCAGCTTCAACATCTTTGATAAAATCATAGAGGTCTTGCATCTGTTTGTCATAATTACTGACGTTCTTTCCTACAATGTTGTTGTGATATTCTTTACCGTTCCCAAACTGCGGAAGTATATATCCCGGCCATGGTCCTGCTGTTACTCCAAGTGACTGGATCACAGCAATATTTCGCTCTTTATCAATTTTAATAGGAATCCACTTATAACCGGTAAAATTATATTCCTTTCCAAAGTCAATGTTCTTGTGATCTAAAGTAGTTAAATTGATTCTTTCTTTCATTAATTTTTCTCTCTTTCTTCCAGTTGCATACTGGGTAAACAAAGAGGCTCCCATGCACAGGAACCTCATTTCTTAGTTCCCGGTGCATCGGGATAATTACATATTTAAGAAATCCATTCGCCTCCAATAATGTCACATTTTGATAAATTCATGTGTTTATTTTCCGGCACTTCGATTTCTACTGTCTTATAGTGACGTTCAAAGTTATCCTCTGAAACCTGTTCTGTTACAGCAAGGATCAGTCTCGCTTTTTTAACTCTCTTTTCTAACGCCAACGATTCAGTATTTGCCTTTTCATAGGTTTCCTTGATAACGATTTCATCACCAGCAACCTCCACTTTGGATAAATCTAAATTGAATGCTGGCGCGACAACAAAGCCGCTGCTCCGAAGGTTGCCGTTGTAGACGCCGCCATTCGAGTCGACACACAACGGGTTGCCGCTGCCGCTGACAGTACCGAGCCACGCGCCGTTGCTAGCAGCCCCGAACGACTGATAATTCATCGCAGCCTCTTTCAAAGCCGTACAATACAAAGCCGTACAATAGTATCCGGAACCATGTTTTCCACATTTCGTAAAACCGACTTTTTCTTTTGACACACCGACTTTTTCTTTTGACACCAGGTACAGTCCTTTCCCATAAGTAGCGGACTTATCTTCCACATCCTTGATAGCATTGTACAGTTCCTTAAGCTTGTGGTCATAAGCACTGATATCCGGTCCATCAATGGAATCAGCATAGTAATCACCATTTCCAAATTCTGCCATTTTAAAGCTCGGCCATGCACCACTTGTCACACCATGTGACTGGATTACAGCGGTTCTGCCATCATTAACAAGCTCACAGACTGTCCAGTCGTAGCCCATGAAAAGATAGGTTTTACCTAATTTGAGATTATTTGTTAATTTTGTTTTCATATGTAATTTCCTTCCTTTCTGCAAAAAAATTCTGCATAAAAATAAGACTGTAGAATACAGTCTTGGTTAAATAAAAGAAGTCCAATGAAACAAATCATTGGACTTCTTTTTAGTTACTATTTTATTTTAACTTAACAAATTTATTATAGCATGTATAAAAATTTTTGCAATAATATTAAGCAACAATCTGTATGCTTTTAATCACTTCAATCTCCTTTTTCATAGAATTTTGCCCACAATTTTTTTCAAGTTCCGGCAGCCAATTAATAAGCATCTGTTCTACAGACTTATATTCCAAATGACCACAGGTACTCTTTCCAACCCATCTTAAAGATGTACATCCACGTTTATACATGACTTTATCTGCCATTACAAGACATCCGTCAGGGTAAATTCTCCAGATATAATCATAGCATTCACAAATTGATGATAGTGGTTTCAGATATTCATTTTGATATTCATTACGCATATGTCATCTCCTCCTAGCATATAAGGGACTTACGTTCTCTGACAGACATAAATTTGCCTGTTTTTTTGATTTTGCCCCATGTTTCATGAACGGTCATACAAGAATTTGAGCGGTCTCCTGCTACCACAGAATGTCCACTGCTGCTTCGTTCTGCTTCATTTCCATGTATTACAGGTACTAAATCATTTGTACTCTCCAAAGCATTGATTTCATTTAAAATCGTACACGAAGAATATGAGTTATCACCCCGCATAAGAAATGCGATAGTTCCTTGTTTGATCAGGGAATTGATACAGTCTTTAACAACGGATTCGCATAATCCTGATTGTGCTGCAATCTGACAGATTTTCACCCTAAATTCCTTGCCTATTGCTGCTCCGTTTGAAATTCTTATAAAGTTTAATGTGTGTCCTACTGTTTGAATTTCCTTTTCCATAAATGGTTCCTCCTTTTTTTATAGTGAAGACAGTGTTCCATTGCCGGTCCTCCCTCTTATTGCTTTCGTCACCAACGTCTTCTGATTGGGATTTCGCTCTTTAATTAAAATTGTTATGAAAGGCTTATGCCAGTTTCATTCTTGTTAATTCCATATCCTGATATTCGCTGACATCAAGTAGCGTGCGTTTAGACAAAACCCGAAAAGCATATTTTAAAGCCAGTATTTTTTGTGGTTCTTCCATTCTCGCAAGAATAGAAGCAGTATTTTCAATGAGTTCTGTTTCGTCATCTTGAGTAAGCATGACTACAATTTCCTGGCGAAGCCCGACATCAATTCCACAATTTCTACAATATGCTTTAAAAACTGGTCTTTTAACGAGTTTTCGGCAGCCATCCAGATAACGCGACAGGATGCCTTCCGTTTCTACAGATGTTTCTGAAAAAGCCGCAACGATAGCCAATGCCATTGGAAGGGCATTCGTCTCTTTTTCGGGTTCTTTACCAGCGTTTGTCACTGTTGTTACCTGAAGCTTTAATTTGTCATACATAAAATTTCCTCCTTTTCTCATCTTATTGATGAATATTAATTTGTTGTAATAAAAAAGGTTGTGAAAATCACAACCTTGGTTAAATAAAAAGTCAAAGAATTTCTGCAATTCTTTGACTCTGTATTATTTACTATTTTATTTTTACTTAACAAAATTATTATAGCATATATTTTTTCATCTTGCAATTAATTTGGCATTATCGGCTACGTATGTTGACAAATTTTCTAATTTGTCGTATGATTCAAGTAGACTTATGGACGATTATTCCATAAGATTTGAAGTCAATATAAAAAAGGAGGCTAACCATGCGACAATTTACAATTGATTTTTTTAAGAAGAGTGTCATTCCAATGACAGAAACAAGTGTTGAAATCATGGATTTCTTACTTACTCCAAAACACATGAAAAAAATGATTGCAGCATCAATCGAGGGTAAACCGGCGCTCTCTGGTGTTGTAAAAGAACTGGAACAAAATTTTAATAATCGTAAAGATTTTCCAATTTATCCGGATAAAACTGTAAAAGGTAACAATGCGGAATATCGGAGGAACGTTGGATGGATGGTCAAATATGTGATGGGCTTGAATGGATATTTTCCAGTTTCTCAGGCGCGGCTCTCAATACATGACTCGAAATTTTTTTCCACCTCGACTGTCTACCGCAGAGATACTTCTGCCCCAAGTGAAATTACAGTAAATGAAACAATTCTTGTAAAAATAAACAAAGAAATGCCGATGAAGGCTATTTTTCTCCATAGAAATGATGATCCCGTCTACTATGATAAAATGAAGGAGCAATGTACAGAATTTAAAAAAATTATTACAACTCTTGCAACAAAGCGCCCTGTTCCATGTGAAAATAGGCAAATTTGTGCTGCGTTAGCTGTACTTTTTCCATGTTATTGTAGCCAAACAATTACTGCCGATCTGCTTCTTGAAATAGGAAATGGAGAGCGAGTTCCATGTGCAGAATTTTTTGAAACCATCAACGAATTAATTCTTGTTTTTTGTAATATTGCAGATACAGTAACAGACAACGATAAAATAATAAATTAAATCACCAAAACATCATAACAACAAAAAATCAAGGCTTTCAGTGACTGAAGCCTTGATTTTTCAAATTTTATTTAATTTTCTTCCCAAAGTATTCCAACAACATTTGGAAATTGGCATTGCATCATTTGCTAATTCTTTTCAAAAACATTTGAATTTTTTGGGGTTTATCCATGGTTTTACAAATGTAACACTCTTTCCTTGATTTCCTGCGTTCTTCCCTGATTCCAGAACTGCGTGCCGATGTATCCACAGGTACGGCGGGCTACGCTCATTTTGTTCTGATCACGATTTCCGCATTTCGGGCATTCCCAGATAAGCTTGTGTGTATGCTCTTCTTCGACAATCTGGATTTCTCCGTCATATCCGCATTGCATACAGTAATCGCTCTTTGTATTAAGCTCCGCATACATAATATTATCATAAATGAATTTGATCACTGATAATACTGCAGGAATATTGTTCTGCATATTTGGAACTTCCACATAGCTGATTGCACCACCAGGGGAAAGAGGCTGAAACTCTGATTCAAATTTCAGTTTTTCAAAGGCGTTGATCTTTTCACGGACACAAACATGATAGCTGTTTGTAATGTAATTGTGATCTGTCACATCCTTGATGATACCAAAACGCTTCTGCAGACATTTCGCAAATTTGTATGTAGTGGATTCGAGAGGCGTACCATAAACGCTGTAGTCAATGTTCTCTGCAGCCTTCCACTTTGCGCAGGCATCGTTCAGATGCTGCATTACAGACTTTGCAAACGGCATGCCCTTTTCAGTTTCTGTATGAGAAACTCCAAGCATACGCCTACAGGTTTCACACAGACCGGCATAGCCAAGGGAAATGGTTGAATAGCCATTATATAACAACTTGTCAATTGGCTCCCCCTTTTTCAGACGGGCAAGTGCTCCATGCTGCCACAGAATCGGTGCAACATCTGACGGTGTTCCAAGAAGACGTTCGTGGCGGCATCTTAATGCACGGTGGCATAATTCAAGACGCTCATCCAGAATTTTCCAGAATAAATCCATATTCCCATCTGATGAACATGCAACATCTACCAGATTAAGAGTAACAACGCCCTGGTTAAAACGTCCATAATACTTCGGTTCATTTGTCTCCGGATCAATATACGGGGTCAAGAAACTACGACATCCCATACATGGATAACAATGTCCTTCCCCATTCTTGTCAACTTTAAGTTCTAACATCTTTTTTTCAGAAATATAATCCGGAACCATACGTTTTGCTGTACATTTTGCAGCAAGCTCGGTCAAGTACCAATACTTGGAATCTTCGTGGATGTTGTCCTCTTCTAGCACATAGATCAGTTTTGGAAACGCCGGTGTAATATAAACACCTTTTTCATTTTTTACACCCATAATACGCTGATGAAGCATTTCTTCGATGATTGCAGCCAAATCGTCTCTTTCCTGTCCTTCTGGGACTTCATCCAGATACATAAATACCGTAACGAAAGGTGCCTGTCCGTTTGTTGTCATCAGGGTAATCACCTGATACTGGATCATCTGCACCCCGCGGTTGATTTCCTCGCGCACCCGCATTTCGGTAGATGTTTTCACCTGCTCTTCTGTGTACTCCATACCGTTTGCTTCAAATTCCGCAATTACCTGCTTGCGGAATTTCTCACGGCTGATCTGTACGAACGGAGCCAAATGTGACAGAGTAATCGTCTGTCCACCATACTGTGAACTTGCCACCTGAGCAATCCCCTGTGTTGCAATGTTGCAGGCAGTAGAAAAGCTATGTGGTGTATCAATACCGGTTCCACTGATAACAGTACCATTCTGGAGCATGTCCTCTAAGTTTACCAGACAACAGTTGTGCATATGCTGTGCGAAATAGTCCGCATCATGAAAATGAATTAATCCCTCTTCATGTGCCTGCACAATATCCGGAGGAAGTAAAAATCTCTTTGTAAGATCCTTACTGACCTCTCCAGCCATATAATCACGCTGGACACTGTTGATAGTCGGGTTCTTATTAGAGTTTTCCTGTTTTACTTCCTCATTATTTCTTTCAATAAGGGACATGATCTGCTCATCCGTTGTATTCGACTTACGGGCAATTTCCCTTTTATACCGGTAAACAGTATAATTTCTTGCAAGCTTAAAAAGCTGCAGTTTCATCAGTTCCAGTTCTACAGCATCCTGGATCTCTTCAACACCCATGGGATGTCCTGCTGTTTCTGCAATTTCTTCAACTCTCCGGGCAACCAGCTCGCGATCTTTTGCAGATGCACGTTCCCATTCCTCTACGGAAGTGTTTGCTTTCGCAATTGCATTTTCAATTTTTCTACGGTCAAAGAGAACTTCTTCTCCACTTCTTTTAATGATTACCATAAAAATCACCTGCCGGCTCCCCGGCTTATCCTTTCTTATTTTTTTTAGAGAATACCGCTTTAAAAAATAAAACGGTATTCAATTGTATTTTTATATGTAATTTACTAGCTATTTCCATTTTGTGTATCTGCAAGATAACACATAATTGAACAATCCGGGAAAATTTCCGTGTTCATATTTCCTCTGTTTGGATCCAGTTCGTCCAAGAAAATTCCATTGAGACAGGAACACCCTAATTCTCTTTCAAGTTTTGCACGGTTTTCAAAAACCTCAGGAAAATCTCTCCTAATTTTATTCCAGTAGCCCATTCCTCCTTTCACGCATCCGACACAGTTATTGTTTGGATATCCGAGATCATACATAGCGGGCCTCTTTATATTTAAGTTTTCTAACATCCCATGACAATCTTCTTTAGAAAGATTTTTCTCAATGAGGGGAAATTCATGGGTAAACTGTGGATATGAGTCTACTGTCCTGTCTGCTCGTTTTTTCTCTTTTAAGTCGAAACCCCAGACATAAGTAATATCATATTCGCTGTGATCCATTTCCCATTGCTTGCGTACACGTTTTTTTAAAAACTTTGTACAATATGCGCCAACTTTCGGCCGGTTGATAAACCCGCCGACTTTGCACGCTGTTTCTACGTCTTCATACTCTGGCTTAAGGATAGTGACCTTTTTCCCAAGAACTTTCTCACAGTCTTTAATGAAACGCATAGAATCTGGATGTTGATCCTTAATGTCAATGTAGATATACTCATCAATTGAATCTCTTAGCAAATAACCTGCAATAAAACTTGACACTCCGGCCGACATCCAGCAAATTTTTAATTTTTTCATACCAACCACAAACACCATCCGTGTGTGTGGTTAAATAATCCGAATTTTCAATTGCCACCGCAAATAGGGCAATATGAGTCATATTTTTACGATAGACTTTCCGGTTTTTCCTCGGCTCACATATAAAATTTACATTTTACTTATTAGTGTCCGCACCTCGCTCTACCAACCTAGTTTCACTAGGATAGGTATTATAACTCCTTTCTCTCCATGCTCAATTTCTCCTTTGTGGGCAACATGAGACACCTATGCACAAGTGTCTCTACGATAGTTCCACCGTGCATAGCGCTAGTTAATCAAATTCATTTTTTCCGCTTTAAATCCTTAATTTATCCTTTTAATTTTTCTTCCACAACAAGGACAAAATTTAATTTTTTTATCAAAGCATTCCGTCCCAAAATCATATCCACAGCATTGCGTGATACCATCTGTCATTTCTGTTGATTCCGACGAGTCACTCTCGTTATCTAAAATTTCATAAACTTTTTTGAGATCAGCAAGGGTATATTCCTCGCCAAACGAAGAAATATGATCTATCTTTTTTCTAAGTTTTAAAATCAAATCTTTCTTCTGAATAAACTCTTTAGCTGACTGTTCCGTTGGAAAAAGCCAAGAATCGTATCCTCGGGAAGCTCTATCGGTAAGATATGCTCTCCCTCCTGGAAGTTCAGAATATTTACGTTCCATTCTTAAAACCGTTACATATTTTCGTCCGACATTAATGACAGACTGTTCGACGATCTCTTCTGTATTTCCTTGGCGCTCGATAGACCATGCCGGTTTCCCAACATGGAAATCCTTAATTGAAACATTACTCATTATCGCCTTCCTCCTCATTTTCGTTATTGATAATTTGATAATATTCAGCATCCGAATCTGACAGATTCAAAATTCCATCGGCATCCGCATAGCTACATGCAATTGTTTCACTCTCTGCATCCTGACCCAAAAGATCAATACTGGACACTTCAACTCCGCCGTTAACCAGATCAATAGCTTCATCAATATCTTCGACCTGATCGACCGGTACTAAGACCGTTTTTTCAAATTTCATGCTCGTTGTGATTGCATAATATTTTTTTGTTTCCATAATGTGATCCTCCTTAATAATGTTTTCTTACCCACTCAAGAAGTTCTTTTTCACCTAATTCTTCCATACAATAGTCATATAATTTGGGATTATACTGCTTTAATCGCTTAAATTTTGCAAATCCATCCAAATGGCACCCCACCGGGCAAAACATGCAGCCGGTCCTTGATTCTCCTGTCGTTCGATATTTACATTTCGTGCAACAATCAAGGCGAAGTTGTCCATCTATTTGTCCAACTTCTGCAATATTTCCGTATGGTGAGGCAAAATCAATATGATTTTTTACAGCATATTCAAGGACATCATTCTCTGTCCAAAATCCCATTGGCTTACTCATTGGTCTGCCGGAATCAAATGAATTACAACCGGTTCTTAAGTAGGCTTCTTTTCTCCGGGCGGACTCTACTGCCATTAAAGCAACAATAGGTTTTCGTCCTGTTTCTCTTTCATATTTTTGTACTGGATATTCCTTCATATCCAAACAGCATTTATGGGATATTTTGAATGGAGCATCTATAAGAGGCAGCCACTTTTTGTACTGTTTCCGGTATGGATCAGGATTTCCCTTTCCATCCAGACCGTTCAACTTATTGATCGCCCATTTCAACCCCCTTCGTGCAGCTTCTATAGCTTCAGCCACATCTTTGCTTGGAAAACACCAACCATCATCCTCAATAATTTGTTTCATTGATTTTTCTGGCTTGATGACTTTCACATTATCAAATTGTTTTACGTATTGCCGGATCTGCGGATATTCCATCCAGGTGTCAAGGAACACCGCTTCCACATCAGGATAATATTTTCTCACCTGATGCAGAAGTACAGTAGAATCCTTTCCTCCGGAAAACGAAACATATACTCCGCTTTCCCCATATTTCTCAATAAAATCTTTTATTCTATTGCGTGTCATTACCTCTTTTACATCCAAAGGTAATGACTGCCGATATTGTAACTCTTTGTTACTGAGAGCATGCATGACAACCACTTAACAGATTGCTCTGTGTCCGTGGATAAGAGGTTACGGCTTCCCATGCTACTTTCTACGTACTTTCACAAGTTGTTCCCATACGTAGGATTTTCACGCTAATTAAACCTCATTTTGTTCTCGCCTTTCTACACCTTTAGGCGGTCAACCTTGGTCTACCAAGGCTTCTGTCATTACTCCTTTCTACTTAAATCAAAAACTTTAATTATACGAAGTGTCTTAAAATCTACCAGATCTGCATGAACCTCTCGGTTTTCTGCAGAAATAATCTTGGACGCTTCCTTGATGGCCTCATCCCTGTGTTCCTTTTCTCTAAGAAAACGGGTATATGTCCGTTTCCCATCTGAAGAATAATGAATAAGTCCATATCCTTCACGAATGAACAGATCATTATTTGTCTTTGCCCATTTGCTAAAAGCAAGAACCAGATTCGCTCCAAGCATTGCCATAGTTCTATATGCTCCCTCATCTTCATATAGAGTCTTTATAGTTGCAGCTCTGATTTTCTTTTCTTCACTGCCGCTAAAATCAATGAGATATAAATCCGTATAGATTCCTTCACTGCCTCCATAACAAACCTTAAAGTCCATACTTACATCTTCAGATTTGAAAACATAATTTTCTGATGCTATATGAACGTAATCAAGGATTTCTGGCCAACGGTTGTCTTTTTTTAAATCGTCAACCATTGTATGTATGGCATCCTCCATACGTAACAGTTTTGGTGGTTTCCCTGGGTTTTCAGCAATCGTAATCCCATTTCTTGTAACAACCCGTTCAATATCTGTCCATTTAAAATGGATCTCATCTCCATCACAACAATTGTATCCTGTTAATTTGCCGCGAATGTTCTGATCATCCAGAATGTCCACGACATATGTCCCAAGAAAAACAATATCTCCTTTCTTTAATCTATTTATCGCATCTGGTGCTGGAATTTGTCTTGTTTCAAACATAATAATCACCTCATTTTTCAATATTTTTGTATTTTATTACCCGGATCTGGTTATTGTATTTTTTGGACAAATCAAAACTTTGAAAAGTTCCTTTTGATTCGCCATCCCAAAATGCAATTACTCCCCGATCCTGTTTGGATGCAATATATCTGTGCATCTGTTCATTTCTAATGAAACCTGCCTTCTTACCAAATTCGTCCCATTGAGCAGGAAAAACGATAAGATGGTAGTTGTGCTCGGTTGCATATCTTTCTGCATATTTATCCGTATTTCCACCGCCTCCGGAAATAATCATGATTGTTTTTCCGGATTTTGATGATAATATATTGTCCGTCTTCTGCTGAAACAGATCGTAATCATTGAAATTTCTTGTTCCAATGATCATACAAAAGAACGTATTATCAGGATCATACTCAAGAAAATTTTCGTTTTCTCCAATAGGACATACGGTGGTATTACCCAGATGCTCTCCCAAATATTCATATGTAAACTCACATGGAGCTGCATGATGTGGACACGTTGTGTACGCACACATATTCATAATCACTAAAACTACCTTCTTTCTTACATTTTTGATATTATCCGGACTATTTACATCCGGGTAATATGTCTTGCCAGCCAGTATTTTGTTTTATAACATGCAGCCGTCAGAATACGCATATGTAAAATCTGACAATGCATCCGCATTTGAATTCATTTGATTGATCTGTTTAACGCGTTTTGATAAATAATCCATCTGCGACCATATATCAATGTCCTTACTAGCCGGGTAAATAAGCATTTCATGAATACTTACAGGAACAAAAATAATACTTTGTTCTTTCAGCTGGTTACAGAGTTTAGGTAATAACTCTGGATATGCAACAGCTGTCGCACCATTGTAGTCATATTCATTTGTTAGTAAGCAAGCTTTATCTCCCCAAATTTTTCGATCTGCAAGATTAAGACCTTTTATCAACGGCGGCATAATTATTGGTGTATTCTTTTGTGCCAGACGATACAATGTATCTACATCCGCGCCCCATTCGTCCATATGATTTTTATGGATTGTAATGTTTGCCTGATTTTCGTATCCTGCAGAAAGGTTATATTTAAAAATCAAAACAAGATCATCCCAGAAATCAATGTATGGAACATCTGATAGAAGCTCCTGATTTCTGGTTTTATTGATCAGCTGCATAATGATGCGGTCTTTTGCTAATGAAAAATTGGTAAAAGCCTCTGTATTAAAGTTTTCCGAAGTATTTTCATTAAGCACGGCAATAATCTTATCTGTAATTTCATCAATGCTTAATTTTTGGGCGTTGCACTCGTCATAAAAAGCATCTAGGTTAATTACCGGTAAAGTATTTGTCGACTCGAATTCAACAAAAATTCCCGTATATGATGTACCATTATTTTTAACCATCTTTTTTATAACAGCTTTTCTCCCGGTCTTTTTCTCCAATAGTTCTTTAATTTTCATAAATTTGTCACTCATTTTTCTCTCCTTCTTATGGAAATAACCGGATGTATTTCCATCCGGCTATTTAAGAATATTAATGTTGTACTGTGTATCCGATGAAATTATCATCGCAATACTGCTTTAACAAGTTCCAATCAAATTCGCTAAAGCTTACCAGTACAGTACCTGCAGCAGCAGTTTGCGCCATAACAACCGTATTGGAACGACTTGTTGTAGCACCTGCAGCAGCCTTTGCTTTTGCCTCAGCTTCCTCTTTTTCTTTTTCAAGTCTGGCATTTTCTGCAGCCATTGCAGCTGCTTTCGCCTCGGCTTCAGCACGACGTGCTTTTTCCTCAGCAGCTCTTTTCTTTGCTTCTTCCGCTTCTTTTTTCTTGCGTTCTGCTTCCTCAGCCGCCTTGCGTTCGCGCTCTGCAGCAGCCTTACGTTCGCGCTCTGCTTTTTCTTCCGCTTCACGTTTTTCCATTTCAAGACGACGTTCTCTCTCCTCAGCAGCTTTACGTTCACGCTCAATAACGGCATCACGCTTTGCTTCTTCCGATTTAATCGTCTGAATTGCTTCCGTTAATGGACGTAAAGATCTAACCAATTTAAGTCCGATTTCTTCAAATTCAGAATTCAGGCTTTTAATAGTTGCAACAGAATTTACCAGTTCATCAACCCTGCCGCTAATGGCAGTTTTATAAGTTTTTGCAGATGTACTTACATTTGCCCAGCTATTTACATAAATCTGAGCAAAAAACCACTCTGCAAACTCAGAATCGGAAAATTCCGGTTCGTCAGCAATGATTTCGTCGTAATAAGCGCGAATCTGCTGATCCTTTTCTTCGCGGATTTCAGCTGCAATCTCTTTTTCTCTCGTATCGATGAGCGTTGTAGGCTCCTCAATAAGAGAAATAAGATCTTTTACCTGGTCCTCGAAAACATTAAGCGGTGCGGAAAATTCCTTTTTTACTTTCTTCCGCTGTTCATCAAGCTTTTCTGAAAGTTTTCTGAGCTTTGCCCGATCTGCTTTCAGCTGTTTCTGACGATCCTCTCTTGTCCCTGTATAAACAGTGACTTTGTAAGAGTCTGCAATTGCCTTTACTCTTTTTTTAATTTCCTCAAAATTTGAGATAATCTCTCCTCTTGAGATGGAAACTGATACATTGATATTTTCATTGATAGTTTCCGGTGTGTTTGGTGTGTTAATTGTTGCGTTCATATGCGCTCCCTCCTAAAATTAAATAAAAAAGACCGTGAAATACACGATCTGGGTTAAAACAAAAAAAGTCCAATGAAATAAATCATTGGACTTCTTTGCTAAGTTACTATAAAATTTTACTTTACATAGATTATTATATCATATATATACCAGATTGCAACGATAAATAGCTTATTGTTCGATATTATTTATGGAAAAATCTATAGTCAATCAAACCCGTTTGTATACCAAAGCATGAAAATTCTATGCATCGCAGAATATATTTGATATATTGATATTTAAAAAGGACCTTATTGTATTTTGGCTTTATATTGGATATTGTCATTTTCCCCTTGTTTTTGCGCAAATTCATTTCCAATTGGTCAAAATAATCTTTTATGCGTTCAAAAATAATTTCTGCTGTAAGGCAGGCAAAAAATAATCCAATAAATAGATCATCCGCTTTTTCCTTTGTAATCCCCTTTATTGGATTCATTGTTCCTATATATCGAAGGCAAATTATTTCACCAACAAAATACCCTATTCCGAAAATAATCAAAATCAGAATAAATGAGATACAGCGAAGGATCAAGTTTTGGCAATTATATTTCATGAATTGTTGATTTCTCCTATTGTTTGATTGTCACATGGCAATATGCTGTTTTTTCATTACTTCCTATTTGAAGAGAATATTCTGTGCAGCCATTTGGCACTTCATATATCACGTAAAGATTTTTATAAAATCCATCTTTGAATGTGCTGTCTACTTTTGCATCATATGTTCTTTTTCCAAAAGGCACACCCCTGTATTTAAGTGTTCCCCCGTCCAAGCCTACTATTTTAAAATCAATATATGCTTTTTCCGGATCTTCAGACATTTTATACTCCGCAACTTGAAGAGAAGTACCAGGCTGTGTGTTTAAATCTTTTATATATTCATCATTAGATTTTAATTTTTTTAGCAATTTATCAGCAGATTTTCCCGTATATACATGCGTCACGCAAACATCAGTTTCCACATCAGAGCCATGTTCTCCCATTGCTGTACATTCGCCTGTCTGACCCACTTTTAGCTGATGGTATAAATCGGATTCTTTTCCTTCTGCTGAAACGACACTTTCCAGCAGCTTCTTGGACAAAGAATCCTTTTTTGATGCTTTATTGTTTTTTTTATCTGAAAGCTCTTTTTTCTCTGAATCTGCTTCTGTATCTTTTGCAGGCCCTTTTGTTTTTTTCGTAACATCTTTTTGGGGTTTCGGCTGTTGTGCCTTTTCAGATTCCTTTTGTGTCTGCGAATCCTTTTGAACTTGTGCAGGTTTGGATATTTGTGTATCAGACTCATCCTGTGCATTCACGCCTGTTTCCGTATCATCATTTTGAGTATCGTTGATTACCGTAACGGAAACAGAATCTTGTGGATCCTCTTCTGTCTCCGTTTCAAGTGAAACCACCTCACTGCTATCATTGTTCGATTCTGTATCAGGAATTCTTGTCACTTCTTCAACCTGCGTTTCTGTTTCATTCTGAACAACATACTGATCGCCATCTTCATCTGAACTATTAACAGTTGTCAGGGAATTGGAAACATTTGATATAATTCCTTTGTTTCCAGATGAAACAGACTTATAATCATCTGCCAATACTCCCATGAACATAGAACACTCTCCTGTTTTTGACTTGATAGTGGTTAGTTTCCCAGAAAAGGTACCAAAAAGATCCTCTGTAATGGAAACGTCGGCTATCACATTTATTTCTGTTTTTTTATTTCCATGTTTTGTCTGCTGCTTAAATTCTGGCTTTTTCTCTGGTGCAAACCATATTCCATTCATGTCCTTCTTTTTTAGAACTTGTTTAATATCTGCTTTCTTGTCAAAGTTGAAAGATGTTTTATTGGAAACAGCTATTACAAAAGAATTGATATTAAAAACCAGATAGGTATCATCTCCATTTTTATATAGGAAAGTGCCTTTACTATAATCGTGATCATCCGAAATGTTTGTAACTGCAGTTGCTGAATCAAGCATTCCCGACTGTATTTCAAATCCGTATCCCTTGATAGCGTCATATACCTTTGTATATCCTCTGTGGCCTGTTTTATATAAATTTGATCCGCATCCTGTTATACAGGATGCAAATACACTAACTGTTGCTGCAACAATGAGCAGTTTCTTTATTTTCTTCATCGAAAACATGCTTTTTCCCATCCTTTCATAATATTCAGTGCACGAGATAATGTAGCCGCATCCATATATCCAAAGTGACAGTCATCAAATTTTATATGAAGTTCCTTTGATAACCGGTAATACGCTCTATTTTTCCCTGTAAGAGAATAGTAATGTTTATCAAATTCTTCATGACAAATACTCCTTAATTTTCTTGTATTACTACATGCAAGTATTCCAAGGGCGTCCTTTGGTGATTTTCTGTGTGTTCCAACATAAGAACCACATTTTTCACAAATATAGCAATATCCGCTCTGATATGGAGTTAACCCAAAATCCTTCATTTTTCCATATATTACATTTCCACCACAAACCGGGCAGATAGTAGGTCTTGAATCAAACATTTTAAACCCCCTTTCTTTTTGTTGATTATATCATATATATAATTTTTTTAGCAATAAAAACCTGCATAATAACTTAATATAGTAGTTTTTGTTCTAATTTGTGGTATACTTCTGAAAAAAAGGAATTGGAGAAAAAAGAATGAATTCAAAAATAGATATGAGTATTCCCGCACAGGTATGCTGTGTGACAGACACAGACGGTACCATACATCCGAAATGGATACGATTTAAAGATGAAAATGAAAGGATTATAACGATACAAAATTTGGAAATACTGAAAGAACATACAGATGCAATCTGGAATAATTTTCTTTGTTCTGCTCTCATGTATGGTCAGATCCAAAAGTTTATTTTATGCTATAATTATGGACGGCACAAATGGACCATTGAATACAGGGCAAATGAAACAGATCGTAAATATTTGTTAGAATAGTACCCCACCGGGCAGTACACTTGATTTGCTGCATGGTTTTTAATAATAAAAAGAAGAAGATTGCCATACAATCTCCTTCTACTGTTACAAACTTTCTCAGTAATCGTTGTTATGTGAACTACCCATTGTCTAAAGCCAATGGGCTTCCTGCTTCATCGACCTCGTAACCTACTATCTCCACAGGCGTTAATTTGGG
>ENA-OOQO01000563-OOQO01000563.1-human-gut-metagenome-genome-assembly--contig:-NODE-563-length-22063-cov-2.417030_pt1 | contig 22063 bp, 19 predicted proteins | sample MGYA00241088_ERZ501162 | MGnify/ENA primary metagenome ERZ501162 (study PRJEB25962, sample SAMEA2042497) | human gut metagenome | biome: human gut; feature: human-associated habitat; material: faeces... | reverse complement strand
TATATACTAGTTTAAATACTATAGTCAAGCAAAATATGACTATTTTTTTAATATCTTTGTAAAGTCTTTATTTATATGTATTTATAAGATTTTTATATATTAAATATATGTACTAAATTACAATCAAGTATATAATACTTGCTTATATATAATAGGCATACTGATGCATTATTCTTAGACTAGGATTAGGCTAAGAATAACACTAAAAGACCTTGGCTTTTAGTGAAAGGAATAGAAAAAATTCTATTATTATTAGTAATAGAACTTTAGCTTTATTTACATGTTAATCCACGGTCTGTATATGTTTTCTTTAGAGTATTAAAATCTCTATTTATACCAAAGTTGGTTATATCAGTATCTGTTAGTTTTGTTAAATCGTAGGTGTATGTTACTGTATAATCATTATCGTTATCATTATCTATTTTAGTAGTAAACCCTTCTGTGTTGGTATAACTTCCAAATCTAGTATTATGTCTAGTTTTTATACCTGAAATATCTAAAATTGTATCGGTTACTCCGGTTACTACATCATCTAATGCTTCTCCTACTACACCATCTACGATACCATTGCTATCAGGATCTTTATCACTGGTTGTACCGTCTGTACCTGTTCCTACTCCATCAGTATGATTGTCTTTATAATCATAAGTAGCTGTTAGTTTTTTTACATCATTACCATCATAGTCTATCATATATTTTGTCTTTGATGTGATATTACCTGATTTTGTTTCACTAGTACAAGTTAGTGTTTTGGTATTGGCTGTACATCCTGAAAGAACTGCAATTACGGCAATTATTAGTAGTACTTTCTTCATATTTATTACTCCTTTCCAATATTAGTATTGACAATTGTTAGTAATATAGTATTGGTATTTTTTGGTAATTTTAAAAGGTAGTTATTGCTAACTACCTTTGGTATCATTTTAATAATCACAGTTTCCTGGAGTCCTAGGATACGGTATTACATCCCTTATGTTATCTACTCCTGTTAGATAGATAAGTAGTCTTTCAAAGCCCATGCCGAATCCTGCGTGAGTACATCCACCAAATCTTCGAAGATTTAGATACCACTGCATTGATTCTTCTTCCATTCCTAGTTCATTCATTCTATTTAATAATTTATCATAGTCTTCTTCTCTTTGACTACCACCCATTAGTTCTCCTGCTCCTGGAACTTCTAGGTCTACTGCAGCTACTGTTTTACCATCTGGGTTTTGTTTCATATAGAAGGCTTTGATATCTTTTGGCCAATTTTTTATGAATACTGGGCCACCAAAGTATTCTGTTATGTATTTTTCGTGTTCTCTAGCAATATCTTCACCATATTCTGGTTCAAATTCCCATTTTACTTTGGCTTCTTTTAGTATTCTTATTACTTCTTCGTGATCTACTCTAGTGAAGTGGCTATTTATTAGTTTTTTTAATTTTTCTAATAGGCCTTTTTCGACGAATTTATCAAAGAATTCCATCTCGTTTGGACAATTATCTAGGACATATTTTACTATGTACTTTAGCATATCTTCCATGATGTCCATATCGCCTTCAAGGTCACAAAAGGCTATTTCTGGTTCTATCATCCAAAATTCTGAAGCATGGGTTTTGGTGTTAGAGTTTTCCGCTCTAAAGGTTGGTCCAAATGTATAGGTCTTTTTGTAAGACATAGCAAATGTTTCAGCCTCTAGTTGTCCTGATACGGTAAGAGCAGACATTTTTCCAAAAAAATCTTTTGAATAGTCTACTTTTCCTGTTTCTGCTACTTTGTTTAAATCTAGTGTTGTTACTTGGAACATTTGGCCTGCTCCTTCACAGTCTGATGCTGTTATTAATGGAGCATGGAAATAAACATAATTATGTTCTTGGAAATATTTATGAATAGCATAAGCTGCTACACTTCTTACTCTAAATACAGCATTAAATAGGTTTGTTCTTGGTCTTAAATAAGCTATTTCTCTTAAAAACTCTCTTGTTGGTCTACCTTTGGCTTGAAGTGGGTAATCATCTGGGCAGTCACCTTCAAGAACAAATGAGGTCATTGTTAATTCGAATGTTTGACCTTCTTTTGGTGATTTTATTAATTTACCTGTTACGGTAATGGCACTACCTAACTTTAATTTTGTTACTTCTTCAAAATCTTTTAGGTTATCATCATAGACTACTTGTAATCCTTTGAAGTAAGTTCCATCGGATAAGTCTATGAATCCAAAATGAGCCTGCTTTCTATGATTTTTAATCCAACCACTTACAGTAATTTCTTGGTCTATATAATCTTTTAAATATAATTCTTTAATGTCTAACATAATAATTCCTTCTTTCTACTTTGTACTTCCTGTTAGTAATCTTTTATTTATGATACTAGCAGATCTATTAACATCTTTTAATAACTTGTTATATAGATTAGGGTAATGTCTTAATGCCAGAATAAACTGAACATCTTCGTAGGAGATAGCCCCTATGTATGTTTTATTTTCTTCATTCATAACGGGTACTTCTCTACCTAATAGATAATCTGCAGTTGTTTCTAATACTTCAGATATTTTTACTAAATTGTCTAAAGTTGGAAGTCTTGTTCCATTTTCATAACCACAAATTGATACTTTGGTAACTCCTATTGCTGTTCCTAATTCCTGCTGGGAAAAACCTCTTTTCATTCTTAACTCTTTTAATCTTTTTCCTATCATTGTATTTATTACCTTTCTTTATTAGTTATCTCCTTGTTAATATTATTTTATAACAAAATAGGTAAAAAGTACATATTTATTTACTAAATTTTACTAAAATATATAGGTTTTATGGGAATTTACTTGTTTATTTTAATTATTATTTTTTAAATAAATTTAGAGAAAGTAGTTTACTCTTCTACTTTCTCTTCTTGATCTTCAGATAATTCTTCGACTGATGATTCGCTTTTTCTACGTTGGGGGTTGGATGTTAGAAATGTGACTTTTTCAGCAATTATCTCTGTTTTTTTTCTTTTAGTTCCTTCGGGTGTTTCTACTACTCTTGTCTGAAGACGGCCTTTGATACCAATCATATCACCAGTTTCACAATATTCACTAGTTGATTCTGCTACTGCAGACCATAGAGTGCAATCTAAGAAATCTGTATCGTATTCACCATTAGAATTTTTATAGTTTCTTGGGACCGCTAGTGTTAGAGTGGCCATCTTTTTACCATTTTCTGTAATTCTTGTTTCGGGTGTTCTTGCTATTCTACCTACTAGAACTATTTGATTAACCATAGTATTCCTCCTTTCCAGAGTGAATATAACATACTGTGTTTTTGATTGCAAATTGGTAAAAATGGTTTTTGGGGGTTAAAAAAGTTAAAAAAAAGAACCTTTAGATTTCTAAAAGTTCTTGTTTTATTTTTTTGATGCCCTCAAAAGAGGTTTTCAGGTAAATTTGCTACTTTACACAAATTTGACACTTTTTATAGTCCTAATTCTTTGATTATGGCATCTGATATGGCATTTGCTAGTTTATCTTGGCTTTTTATTAGGATATCTAGATCACTTTGATTTGATAGATAACCTAATTCTAGTAGATATGATTCATTGGCTATGTTGTTTTTGTAGTATGGATTTACTCCTACTTTATCAGGATTACTATCATCAACATAGGCTCCAGTTAAGTAACCTCCAGTTTCTCTTATCATATATAGATAGTTAGATTTTTCGGTTACATTATATGGCTTGTATCCTTTTTCATCATAGCCTTCAAGCGATGATTCTATTTCTTTAGCAGTAAAGTTATGAGTATAGATACCATTAAATTCTTTATATAATTTATTACTTGAATATCCTAAGTCAGTATAAGAAGTAATATTATCTGCGAGTGATTTGGCTAAGTCATAGTTTATCCCTTTGGCAGTATATATTTCTATTCCTCTTACTTTCGATGATGTACTCCTATTGATATGGATAGAGAATGTGTATTTTGATTTTACTTCATTTGGTATTACTGCTCTTCCATGCTTATTGTATTCATCCATTACTTCATTTTTAGTTAAATCGCCTTCATCATGAGTTAATTTTACTTTGATGTTTTTCTTTTCTAGATTTTCTTTTATTTTTTTACTGATATCCATAGTGAAGTCTGTTTCTTTATAATCACCTGAAGCACCGCCTCCATCCATTCCTCCATGACCTGGATCAATGGTTATATCATATATATCTTTATCTTTGTTTTCTATTATATTAAACATCATTGTTTTATAGTCATTATTTGAATTTATTAATATCTTGTTATTATATTTTGATAATGTATAATAAGTACTTTCTTTGTATTCGGTTTTATTATCTAGAACATAGTATTTTACTATGGGTTCTTCTTTATTTTCTTCGTTTTTATATGTTAGTTTTAAGAATAAATAATAGGTATCTCTTGGTATGTCATCTAGGTATAATCCTTCATTTATTTCTTCACTAGTATAGAAATTTATTTTATTATCTTCACTATCTACTTCTATATCAAAATCTTTATCTTCTCCATTATATAGAGTTAGTTTTATATCTTCATAACTTTTATCTGATAATTCTAGAGTGCCTTTGATATTGAAGTGATTTCCATACATGTAATACTCTTCTACTGATACTTTTTCTGGTTCGGGGGTTATTTTGGGAACTTTGTTTATGTAATTGACATAGATAAAGTAACCTAAAAAACCTAATACTATTAATACTCCTATTGTTATTATTATTTTTTTCATTTTTTAATCTCCTATATTTAATTTTAATAATCTATTTAGTTCAACAGCATATTCCATTGGTAGTTCTTCTCTAAAAGCTCCAATGAAGCCCATTATTATTAATTCTTTGGCTTTTTCACTATCTATGCCTTTACTCATCAGATAGAATAGTTTATCTTCAGATATTTTGGATACTGTGGCTTCGTGTTCCATAAATGATGAATTGTTATTTACTATGTTGGTTGGGATGGTATCACTCTTGGATATTTCATCTAGTATTAGGGTATCACATTTTACTGAGGCTTTGGAATTTATTGCATTCTTTGATATTTTTACTGTACCACGATAAACTGCTAGTCCACCACCTGAGGCTATTGATTTGGATACAATATTACTTTTGGTATTCTTGCCTAGATGAATCATTTTGGCACCACTATCTTGAATTTGTCCTTTTCCTGCAGCTGCTACTGTAATACAACTTCCTCTTGAATAATCACCTTTTAAAATACAACATGGATATTTCATATTGGTTTTTGATCCGATGTTTCCATCTATCCATTCCATTAAACCATTTTCTTCAACTATTGCTCTTTTGGTAACTAAGTTATAGACATCACTGGACCAATTTTGAATGGTAGTATAACGACATTTGGAATTCTTACCAACAAATATTTCTACTACAGCAGCATGAAGAGAATCTTCTGTGTATGTTGGAGCAGTACATCCTTCTATATAGTGCAATTCACTATCATCGTCTACAATTATTAGTGTTCTTTCAAACTGACCCATGTTTTTACTATTTATTCTAAAGTAACTTTGGAGTGGTCTATCTAAGTGAGTATGTGGTGGTATATAGATAAATGTTCCTCCTGACCATACAGCACCATTTAAGGCAGTGAACTTATTTTCATTATATTTAACTAATGTATTAAAATATTTTTTAAAGATATCAGGATGTTCTCTTAGAGCGGTGTCTGTATCACAGAAGATAACATTTTTCTTTTTTAATTCTTCATTCATATTGTGATATATTACTTCACTATCATACTGTGCTCCTACTCCATCTAGATATTTCTTTTCAGCGGATATTACTCCTAAATCATCAAAGAGATTTCTTACCTCACATGATATATTATTCCAATTATCAGTTAGATTATCCTCTCTTTGTTTATAATAATTTATACTATCATAATCTATATCTAGTTTTGGTCCAAAATTCGGATTACTACTTTTATTAAAAGCATCTAGGGCTGTTAATCTAAAATCTAACATCCAGGAGGGTTCTTTTTTTATCTCAGATATTTGTTTTACTACTTCTTTTGTTAACTTCATTTTTTCACCTTGTTTCTACCATTATTATAAATGAAAATATCTTTTATGTAAAGAAAAAAACGGCCTATTTACATGGATAGACAGTTTTTTTACTTTCACTCAACTATATTTGATTTTGCTTCAAAACCATTTAAATAATAATTTGGTATTTTTCCTTGTACTACTTTCATTCCAATGGGAATACTGGCACTTATATTTAAATCTTCAGTGGATATTGGTAAGATTACTCTAGTGGTTACTGATATATTTACTAATACTTTTAATAAGGCATTATTTATACCATATTCTACTACTTCGGTACTGAAGTTTGTTGATACATCTCCTATTAGGGATATTTTTACTGGTATTTTAGGACCTATATTAGATAACAAGCTAAAACCTGTAGTTAGTCCAAAGGGTATTTCACATATTATCTTTTTTGATAGTAATTCCATGTTATAGTTACTTAGACTATTTTCTGGTAATTCTAACATATCTATTTTACCTTCTTCGACTGCACGAAGATTTAGTTCTACAAGACTTGTCATTGTGCTTAATGCTTTGGATGTTTTTTTGGTATCAAAATCTATTAGAATTATTTCTCCATCTTTATTGTATGTTATTTTGAATAATTCTTCAACATCTATATCATATAACTGTTTTGTTATAGCTTTATTTATAATTAGTACTGTTAATTTTTTTGTTTCGGATTCAGCATATGATTTTAATATGGGATATGCTTTATTTGAGTAATAATTTATAAATATAAGTGATAATATTATAACAGATGTTAATATTAATAAAATTAATAATAATATATTATGTTTTTTATTTTTTCTTTTTAGTATCATTCTCATACTAAAATATATGATATTTAAATTATTTTAAAGCATTTAATCCACCTTTTATTGATTTTGTATTATAACCAAATTCATTTAATCTTTTACTTATTTCGAGACTTTGTTTTCCTTCTTCACAATAAAGATAGTATGTATTATTTTTATTTAAATAATGTGAATAATTATTTAATAGATTATAGTATGGTATGTTTATTGAATTTTTTATATGTGAGATATTGTATGAATAGTTATCTCTAATATCAATTATAATTGGGTTAGAAATTTTTTTTAATTCATTTAATGATATTGTATTCATAACTTACACCTCACTATAATATATTAAATTATTATAATATTGGAAAGTTAATAAACACAATATTTTTTATTTTATTTTCACTTCAGATCTATGGTTCTGAAGTGTTTGTTTAAGCCTTAGATTTAAGTCTTAAACAAAGGGCTATTATATATAAGCAAAATATATATATTTAGATTATAATGGTATTTATATATTAAAAACCTTTAATAATGAAATTAAAGGTTTTATATTAGTCATCACTGAAGAAATCATCAAAGAAATCATCATCATTTGTATTATCTGTATACATATTTTGTAATTTATCTTCATTAGTATTATTTTCTTTAGGTGCTGGTATACTTTGATTACTTTGAGTTAAATCATTAAATGATACATTCTCTTTTTCAGTAGACTGAGTAACTGGTTCTGAAACTACATCTACTGGTTTTTGAACTTGTTCTGGTTCTTTTGTTTGTTCTTCTTCTTTTTCTATTTCTGCTATTTTAGCATCAATCTTCTTAACTAAGTCATCTATATTAAAACTATCTTCTTCAGGTTCACTTTGTCCTTGATTACCTAAGAAGGCAGGCATACCTCCACTAAATGGATTTGATGATGGTCCTGCAAATGGATTGGAACTACCGAATGGACTACCACCCATAAATGGATTTGAAGAACTAATAAATGGATTCGACATGTTTGGACTAAACTCTCCCATTGAAGCCATTTTTTCTTGTTTTTTGGCTTTAACAAATTCTCTTATATCAAATAATTGTAATTCTCTCTTTGGTCTAGCTTCTGGAGTGCTCTTTGGGTATGTTCTACCCCAGTCAACTTGGAAGTCTGTTTGAAACTTTGTTTTGTATGGAAACATTCTTCTTCTTAAAACAATTATTTCAAACTGGCTTAATCTTTGTAAGTCACTTACAGTTACTAATGGTGTTGATGCGGTTTTATCTTTTTCTTTTGACTTTACTTCACCACACATTTTGCTTATTTCTTCAAGGGCCGCTATCTCACTACTTATTAAATATAGTAAATTACAGTTACCACGAATTGTATCACCATTTTCTTTACCATATACTTGTGTTAATTGTGCGAAGTTCTGGATAATAAATGTAAATCTGATTAATCTACTTCTTGCGGCAGTAACCATGGTTGTAACATCTTTTAAAGGCGGCATATTAGCAAACTCATCTAGGATAAAGTTTGTTCTAAATGGTAATTTTCCACCACTTTCTTGAGCAACATCTATTAATGTTTCATAACACTGTTTAATAAATATAGTAGCAAGTGGATGTAATGTTTTCTTTTCATCTTGCACTATTAAGAAAACTGCTGTTTTCTTTTTACCAATATCACGCATATCAAAATCGCTATATGATAACATTTCTGATAAGTTTTCTCTTGATGAGAAAAGTTTTATTTTTTGTTTAAATGTTGCAATAATACCTTGCTTTGTTTCATCTGCAGTAAATACTGTACCTGATGCATTAATATAAGCTGGTTTAGAAGGATCTTTACCATTAAAGTATTCTTTTATGTAGTTATTGTTTGGTCCTCCAAATCTTTCTTCGCCTAAACTACTCATTAAGTTTATACTATTTAAGTTTACTTGTTCTGGAGTAGCATCTTCAAATAAACCTAAAGCAAGTCCTGTAAAATAGTCTGCTGCTGTTTTTTCCCAGAATGGATCACCACTACTTTTTTCTTCATATAGTATATTTAAGGCCAAATCATCAAGTAATTCTATGGCTTTATCTGTATTACCATCTTTATATAATTGATAAGGTAAGCTCATTGGATTCCATGCATTGCCATGTTGTGGATCCCTAAAATTTAATGTTATAATGTTATATCCTTCATCTTTTAATAATGCTGCTGTTTCTTCATATAATTCACCTTTAGGGTCAGTTAGTATCATTGATTCATTATGTTTGGCTAATAATTTAATCATTGGTTTTGCTACGATTACTGTTTTACCAGAACCAGTAGCACCCATAACTAACCAGTGATCTTCACCATTATCTACCCACATTTTACCTTTTTTACTATAAAGTGCTATACCTGCTGCAGGTATTGTTTGATCTTTTATATTAACTACTTCAAGGCCTTTTTTAAATTCGGCATCTGTAGCCCATCTTGAATATCCTTTTTCTTTCTTTGAACCAACACTTAGTCCAAATCCTTTTTCATGGTCAAAAATATATGATTTAACTGCAAGAAAAATTCCAACCAAACAAACTATGAATAAAAATAAAGTCATTCCTATGTATTTAGAAGTAAATGCTTTAAAAGGTAAAAAGCCATAAAATTTACTATTTGATGCTAAACTACTTACATTTAATACTCCTATTGCACATAGATATAATAAAAATACACAAAAAATTATAAATATTATTAAATCCTTTTTTTCTACTTTAATTTTCATATAAAAATCTTTCCTTCCAATTAACTACCAATATTATAGCATTAATAATTTGAATTGTAAATAAGTTTATTGGAAAAGAAAAGGCATTCTTGTTAGAGTGCCTTTTAACTATTATATAGTTTCTTTTCTACTTTTGAAATAGTATACTGAGTATGTTAATGCTCCAATACCTGCAGTCCAAGCGATGAATATTAATATATCACCTGTTTTACTATTTTTATCTACATCTTCATTAGTTTTATCGCCTATTTTACTCCAGTAAGCATATAAACTAATATCTGATGTTACTTCTTTAGTAAAGTCATATTCTTTTCCGTTTTCTTTTTTGTCATACCATCCATCAAATGTATAACCTTCTCTCGTTGGATCTTCAGGTTTTACTACTTTATCACCTTTATTAACCACTTTAGTACTTTTTTCAGTTGTACCATCGTTTGTATAGAAAGTTATTGTATACTTTGTTTCTTCTTCATTTAATTCTTTTTTGTTGAGTTATAATACATATGTTACAAATTTAATATAAAAAAAGATACCATTCTGGTATAATTAAGTTGACGACAAAAATTATACAGAAAGAGTGGTATCTATGAAGATTATAACAGAAGAAATGAGATTTAGGAAGAGGTTATGTGAATTTGCTTTAAAATATGGTGTAACAAAGGCAGCAAAAAGGTATCATACCAATAGACAATTTGTATATAGACAACTCGAAAAGTATGATGGAACTTTAAGGAGTTTAGCATTACAATCCAGAAAACCACATTCGCATCCTAATGCACATACAAAAGAAGAATTAACATTGATCAAGCAAATTTATAGCAGGTATGGTTGCGATGGATTGGCAGAAGTATATGTTCAATTAAGAAAAAGAGGATATAAAAGAAGTTATGGTTCAATGTTGAAACAGATAAAAAAAATTCCTAAAGAAAAAGTAAAAATAAGAAAAGGATATACAAGACATAAAGAAATAAGAGGTCAATATCCTGGCGATAAAGTACAAGTGGATATAAAATATGTTCCTAAAGAATGTTTGCTATTTGATACAATAGATAAGAAATACTATCAAATAACAGCAATAGATGAATTTTCAAGAAAAAGAATACTTGAAATAGTAGATGAAAAAAGTGTCACTAATACTAGTAAGTTTATAAGAACATTAGAAGAAAAAATGGGATTAAAAATAAATACTATTCAAACAGATAATGGACCAGAATTTGTTAATAATCAGATTGAGACAAATCTACCGACATTGTTTGAATTAACATTAAAAGATTTAGGAATGATACATAGACGAACAAGACCATATTCGCCGTGGCAAAATGGAAAAGTTGAAAGAAGTCACAAAATAGATGGAGAAAGGTTTTATAGTAGGAATGAATTTACATCAGAAGAAGATTTAAAAAAGAAACTTAAAAGATATAATGCAAGATATAATAATATAGCTAAAAAAGTATTAGACTTTAAAAGTCCAAACCAAATAGTAGAAGAATACAAACTTAATTTTCTTTCTGCTTAATAAAGCGTATAAAAAAGATATTAACATTTGTCAAGGATAAATAAATGGCAAAGCCATCCTTGACAAACATAATACTTTTTTATAATATGTCTATAGGCAGAAAAGAACTTTTTATAAAAAAGTGTAACATATGATTGATTTCTCTAGAGTTTCTTCTTCATTTAATTCTTTTTCGTATTGAGCATATAATGTAACACTTGCTTCTGTTGTATATTTTGATCCAGCATTATACGAAGTTCCTGTTCCGTCTTTTTTTGTATTCCAATTTACAAATTTATAACCTTCTTTTGTTGGCACAATTGTACTTAATACTAATTCTTTACCTTTAGTTTTTGTTTGTTCTTTTGGTGCATTCTCTCCTCCATTGGCATCGTATTTTATTGTGTAAGTAACTGTATTTTCTTTATACTGAGCATATAGTGTAAGTTCTGCATCTACAGTATATAAAGCACCTATATCATACTTTGTTCCTGTTCCATCTTTCTTTGTATTCCAACTTGTAAATGTATAACCTGTTTTAGTAGGTTTTGCAGTACTAATAGTTAAAGATTCTCCTTGTTTTTTTGTTTGATTACTAGGTGCACCAGTTCCTCCATTAGCATCATATTTTACTGTGTAAGTAGTAGGCGTTGGGTTTTCTCCTCCACCAGTTTCTCCGCCTGAAGAACTACAATTCCAATGAGCATAAAATTTCGTAGCATCGCCTGTATCAAAATATTGTCTATAAACTGTTCCTGAGGCGTTAGTCATATACCAACCGTCTGCAGTACATCCTGACTTAGTTAATGTAGGTATTCCCATTTGACTAAAATAATTTCTTGCACCGCTATAAATTGTTTTAGACCATGTTGTTGAACCATCACTGAATGTTCCACCATTAGCATAGAATGTTGCCGTATAAGTAGTTGTTGTTGGAGCTACGCAATTTGCAGCTGATGTAATTGTACTTGATTTATACCAACTACCTGAAGAACAAGATGTTGATGGTGCACTTGTTGCCCATTTATATTCTCTATTACCGCTTGAATTAGCATCACATATCCAACAACTATATGTTGGTGCCTTACAATTTTTATAAGTTAATGATGTTTTTGTACAAGCACTTGATTGTGAATAATTTCCCCAAACATAAGAACCTACTCCCTGTGAACTACCTCCACAAACATAACAAGCTGGTGCTTCAGGCTGTACTGAAGCAATCCAACAAGAACCAGCGGTTCCTTTAGTACCATAAGGACAAGTTTCATAATTACTACCAATAGATCCAGCTAATGAACATGAACCGCCATATGCTTTACCTCCATATTTATATTCTGGATTCTTAGGACAGCATGCTGTGTCAGATGAAGACCATGTATCAAGATACCATCCAACAGGACAAACAGGACTAGTATCAATTGCATAAGTATTATTCATATTATTAAATAAACTTACTGTAATAAAACCAAATAAAAATGCAGATAAACCTATACAAATTGATTTTAATTTATTTTCCTTTATTTTTTGTATCATTTTTTTCACTCTTTATCACTCCTTACCTTATACATAAATAATAACATTTATTTTTGATTTTCGCAATACTTTTTAATCTTTTATCAAATAAAAAATAATTATCATAAATATCGATATTAAAAGATACAAAAAAGATAAGAACTTTGTCTGAAGTTCTTACTTTAAATATATATCTACCTTATAATTCATAATAGATTCTTCATTAAATACAAATTTATTTTCATTCTTATCAATAACAGAGTATACTCTGTTATCTTTTATTTTTTTCATAAAACATTTATCTGCTGATGTTGACATTTTATTGATATTACTATTGATGTAATTCCTATACGTTTCTAATGAATTGAAATCATTTTGTTTTTTCATATTATCACTTAATAATGAATATGATGAATCTATATTATTTCTAATTCTATTTAAATAATCTGATAAATATAGGGAGCATATTTCTTCTTTAGTTACTATACTAGAATTATTTATCTTATTATAGTCATTACTTTCAATATTTATTTTCTTTATATGATCTATTACTTTTTTATAGTTTGTATTGTTAATTGGATAAAGTGATATTGTTAAATTCTCTAAATCTTTTAAGACTATCATTTCAAAATTATTAGTTATTTCTTCAGTAGTGCTATAATTATTTTGTATAATACTTCCTTTTAAATAATAGGCATAACTATTTTTAATATTTACCGAAGTCATTGTAGTTATTTTTACCGATGTATTTATTGGGTATATTGATACTTTATCTAATACATTATTAATAGTTACTTCATTATTAGTTATATATTCTTTATCTAGTAATGAGTATATGGCTTCTTTATTATTGGTACTTGTGTAATTTAGATATTTGTTTACACTGCTAACAATTGAAAAATAATCATTATATTCATTTACTACTTCTAGTTTATCACTATTACTTTTTATATTTAGTATTAGTACAATTGCTAATGGTATACCACAAGCCAAGATTACCACTACTAATGTTTTCAAATCATCCTTTTTCATTTATATCACCCTTTATTTACAACCATTTTTAACATAGTCAACAAAGCTACTACTACTTTCTTTTCTTTTTGTACAAGTATTTTTTGTATCTGCAGGTCTTTCAAAATTATAACAAAAATCATATGTTAAATCGCCACTTGATGCATTACCATTGTTAAGATTATTATAAAGTGTAGAATAGCCATTTTCTAACTCATACAATAGAAAACTTATTTGTCCACCTATTGTATTATAGTTGTTAGGAAATGTTGTTTTTAAATTGTTCCATCTTTCATTATGCCACTGGCATAATCCATAACTTGTGGCTACACCATTACTATAATCTCCTAATGCTTCATAATTAAATGAACTTTCATGATTAATATTAGTCATTAATGCTATTACACCATTTTCTGATATTCCATTTGCTTTTAATGTTAGACATACACTTTGTTTATTTGAATCACCAGTTATAGTATTGCCATACTTACTTTTTGGTCTTGTGTTTGTTGCTGATATGTAGTTAGACGGGTCGACATAGCTACCATTAATCATAACACCAAAATGCAAGTGGGCTCCAGTCGAAGAACCGCTATTACCTATTTTTCCAATAACTTGTCCTTGTTCTACCTTGTCTCCTGTTCTAACTATAATACTATTTTTGGCCATATGCCCATATACTGTGGTTGTACCATCGTCATGAGCAATCATTACATAATTACCAAATCCACCACCATCAGTATTTCCATAATAGCCATTGTCTTCATATTGTATATCGGTATCATTATTTGGATATATAATTGTTCCGGCTTCTACTGCAATTACATTTACTGTTCCTATTCCACCAGTACCTGGTGATATATCTAGTCCATTGTGATCACTCGTTCTAAAGCCACCGTCACCACCATATTCTGATGTTATTGTTGTACTAACTGGTTCTCCATCTGCATAAATTATTCCATTTTCCTCTCTTGTTTCAGAACTACCTACCGGCCACCAGTAAGTATTTTTTTCTTTTATCTTAGAATAATCATTATATGCATATGAATTTCCTGAACTACCACCAAATTCTAGATTATCTATCCAAAGTGGTGATGTTAATATTACAATAAATATTACTGGAAATAAAGCTATTACTGTTGCAACACCAATAACAATTAATTTTTTCTTGGTATCTAACCCTTTCCATTTCTTTAATAAAATTTTCCACATTAATATCACCACCTAATGGAGAGTATTATAATCCTCCACCTGAGCCAAATGACTCTAATTCATCTTCTGTTACTATTACATTTATTTGCATTCTTCTGTTACCACATACAAATAATGCTTCACCTTGGCTAAATCTCTTTATACCTTCTTTTTCATTATCATTTAAATCTATTAGCATAGATAAATCTTCTACTGCTTGTTTCTTTAATCCCATAACTAAATAGTATGAAGAGTTATCAAATATCGCTTTACCATGCATTAATATTCCATCCGCAACAAAATCTGATGGTTGCTGGGTAATTATTATTGTTCCTGTATTATATTTTCTTGCTCTTCTTTGAACTTGTGCTAAGAATTCTGCACCTAGCTCATTTTTAGCGCCTAATAATACGTGAGCTTCATCTACTGATAGTACTGTATTTTTATTTGGGTTTAAACATAATCCCCAAGCAAACTTAAGAACATTAAATAATAATGCATTTCTTATGTTAGCATCAGAATTCATTAATTCTTTTATATTAAATACTAAGAAATCACTATCAGTATTTATTGAAGTATGACCATTAAAGTAATATTGTAACTCTCTTACAAATGGTCTTAATTTTAATTCTAATCTTTCCATAACATCTCTTTCATGAGTTTTCTCAGTCATTGATGTTAATTTACTTGTTACTGTTACATATACATCACTGAACGTTGGAAATTGATTTGACGTAAACTGTGTAAAATCTGAAGTAAATGTTATACCAAATCTAGCATATGTATCTTGTACTACTTCACTAAATAATGTTAATACATCATCTTCAATATCTGGTGCATAGTACTTCATGAATGCTTTTAATGATTGTAATGTTTTATTAAGTACAGTATATCCTAATCCTGTTTTTATTTCATTTTCATCGGCATCCATTATTATTTCAAGTGGATTTACCATTCCGTATTCTCCACCTTTACCTAAGTCTATGACATCTCCTCCATACATTCTTGTCATTTCGCTTATTTCACCTTCAGGATCAACTGCTACTATTTGGTAACCATTTCTAATATGACTACGAAGTATTAGTTTAGCTGCTGTTGATTTACCTGAACCTGAAGTACCTAATATGATCATATTGGCATTGTTTCTATTACTTTCTTTTCTTATTTGATATAAGAACTGATTAAATAACACTACACCACCAGAGAAATCTACTCCAAGAAGTGTTGATAGTCCATCATCTTTGATACTATCAAAGATGAATGGATACATAGCTGCCATTGTTGGAGATGGCATAGGTGTACCTATTCTAGTTTCTATTATTTGTTTATCAAATATAGGAAGTATAGATTTTAGTACTCTTTCTTGTTCAAATCTAAGAGGTATTGCTCTCATTTCCATAGCATCAAGATAGTTCTTAATACTAACTTTTTTATTTTCTAATTCTTCTTTTGTATCAGCAGTAATCATGATATGCATTTGAAAGTCAAATGTTTTTGCTTGTGAAGCAGTAAACTGCTGAATAAAATATTCTAATGAATCAACATCTTGTCTTATTCTTTCTTGAATAGTTCTATCTTTTTCTTGTTGATATCTACTTTTTAAGTCTGCTATTTCTTTATTTAACATTTTAGCAAGTACTGAAAATGGTAATGGAATATGTTTAATAACTACTTTTACACCAGACATATTAGTTAAATTAGATAAATATCCTGGACCAATTAATCTTGGATAAGATATTACTGTTAGTATTGTAGCATATCTATCGCTAATAACAAAGTCTGCTGGATTAAATTGCAATCCTTTCGGAGCTAGTTCACTTTTAAAATTCATTATGCAATCACCGTCCCAAAATTAGTTGTCATTCCGCTATTAAGGAAATTATCAAGTATTATTCTTAAATCATCATTAGATACTTGCTTAGCTTCTAGGCCTGCACTAGCAAGTCCTGTAATTAGAGTTCTAAGTCTTTTTTGAATTAAATCATCATTTTTATCTTTAAATAATATATAATACTCAGTATCAGTAATATTATTATTCATGAAATCATTAGCCTTGTCTATATCTTGATTAATTAATTTTCTAACAGCAGGATTAGGAGTCTGATTATATAATAATTGTAATCTAGCAAGATAATTATTTAAATCTACTGGTCTATCTGCAGATATTAACCAAAACTCAAAGTCAATTGTGTTATAGAAATTCTTTAAAGCTATTATGGTATTATCTTGAGTACCTTGATCTAGAATAAAGATATTTCTGGGTTTAATTTTGATTCCTGTTACTTTTTGTTTGTTGTCAAGTATTATTGCACCATTGGCAATACTTTTAATTGGTAACCAATCTTCAGTATACTTTGAACTATTTTTTGTCGTCGCCGAATTTTTCATAAAAACACCAACCTCTCCATATATAATTTCTTCTTTCTGTGAAAAATCTAAATATACTTTGTATAGCACATAAGACATTATGATAATTAGGTATTGGTACTACCAGTAGGCCTGTTACACCTACTGGTAGGCATGATAACAATATCATTATAGTATCATTAGAATCAACAAGTACTAATAACAATAAAGTTACTGCCATTCCTGTACCAAACATAATTAAATCAAATGGTCTAAATATATTAAATATAAGTGTACCTCTCTTAGCATTAGCAGGTACTAAATATCCGTTCACTATGTATCACACTCCTTTTTTATTGTGGCTTATTCCATTTACCATCATCACCTTTTGTCCAGCCAGCCTTTTTATATGCCTCTTCCATTTGCCCTCTTTTTGTTTCGTACTGTCTATCAAAATCATCGGATACACCATCATTTTTCAAATATTCATCCGCATATTGTTGATCCATTTTGTCAAAATACTCATTAGGATCGTTTCTATTAGCTTCTTTTAAGTTTCTTTTTTCTTCTCTTATTTCCTGCTTGTTTTGACGTTGTCTATCTTTCCATTCTTCATCACTCATATTTGCAAACATAGAATTTTGCTCATTAATTGGTTGATTCGCTCCTTGATAATTTAAACTTTGGTAATGTTGTTGATTATTATCTTGAACATTGACATTATTTAAATTACTATTATTTGAACTAGGATGTCTATTTCTCCATCTCTTAAGTTGATCTTCTCTTCTTGCAAGATCTTTATATATATCTCTATTAACATTATGATTCTTTTCAGCTTTATTCATAGCATTAACCAATTTTACATATTCATCGGAACTAGTATCACCAGTATAATTATCCACTGCTTGTTTAGCTTCTTGATATGCTCTATACGTTCTTGCATAATCACCATTTTTATCTCTATTACTCTTAAAAGCATTTTCATAATTTCCGCTTTCAAAATCATTGCCATAGCTCTTCCAAGCTTTAGCTGCCTCTTTATCTGCCTCCATTCCTGTTTTATATGCTTCTTTATCTTCTTTATGAGTATTATACTTTTTCTTTATTGCATCTATGCCTTTAGCACCAGAATGTTTCCAAAGAAAGCCACCAGTTTTTTTAGCACCTTTACCAGCATATCCTAATACTTTATTAGTGGCACCACCAAGTAAAGGTATATCTTCCAACATTTTTTTAGGACTCTTAAGACCAAATCCAAGACTAGCAGCACCACCACCAAGATTAGGAAATAAATCTTTTAATAATTCAGGTACTCTTTTACCAAACATAAGCAAACCAATAATTAAAAATATTACTACCCACCACATTGTAGCGGCATCGTTTGTATTTGTAGGATCAAGCCCAGTACTCTGCCACAATATACCACCAACTTGATCACCAAATGCCTCCAATATCTGTGTGCTAACCGTTATGACAAAATATATTATAGCAAGTCTAATAAATAAATCCAAATATGTAGTAGTACATTGTTTAGTCCATTTTTTAAATGTCCCTTCCGGATCAGAAATATATGATAATATTGGTACAGGTGCTATAAGTTGTAAATAGGCAAGTTGTATGACACGTGTTGCAACTTGAATACAATAATTAACAAGAATAAAAATCATAAAAGCAGCCATTCCTATCGCAAATAAACCATTCCAATCAATAACATATTCTCCACCATTCGTAATAGACAAATAATCAATAGTAGTATTAAAAGATGCTCCAGCATTTACTTCGTCTTTTAAACTTTGATAATCCTTTGAGACTATTTTAACACTTCCATCTTCTGGATATTCAATATCAATGCCATCATCCAATACATAAGGAGAGTTTTCTTTATAGAAACCAAAATACAATTCTGAAGCAATTACATTGCCAAAACTTGCAGCATCTTTAGATGGTGCTGTACCTACGATAATTTTATAAATAATATTATCAGTATTATTTGCTGTACCAACAATTAGATTTTGAAAATCAAAAGCTGCTCTGAAAAGTGAAGGCGTTATACCAAGCAAAACAATTGCAATAACGCTTCTTTTAATAATACCAGCAAATCCACTTTTTTCATCAGTAAATTTGTTTGGATCGACTAATGATTGAATTAATGAAAATGATAATTTAAATACCATAAAAAGACCTAATATCATTCCTATTTTATTATATATTCCTTGGACAAAATCACTACTTAATACCTCTGCTCTAGCTGTATACATAAAAACATTATATAAGTCGACAATAAAATCATATAATACACAAGCGATTTTACAAGAAAAAGTTCTAAGTGCTTGTTTTATAGAAAAACCGATATTTGAAAATAAGCCTAAGAAATAAATCATAATATACCTCCTTATTTAAAGTTTATGCATCAAATATGCCACAAGATCCAGGTTCAATAAAGTACCAAACTTTATTAGCTAATCCTAGCAAAAGATCTACCATAGTTGGAACCAAGAAAAACAAAACTGCAATTCCAAGTCTCACAATAAAATCTTTCTGAGCCTTTTTCATTTTATCTTCATCACCCGCAAATATTGCCTTTGTAAAATCAATTATACCAAATCCAATCAATATTATGGGTACTGCAATTTTTACTATATTAAGATAACTGCCTATTTTGTTTCTTAAATTGTCACTAAATAGATCATCACAACTAATAACTGTTTCAGTGCCAAAACTCTTTGACATTTCATTATAATTATTTGTAAGTTCATCAATAACCACAGCAGCATCACCAGTTGCCAAATTATACTTTTTAATATATTTAATAGCAATAGTATAATATTTAGCATATTCTTCAGCAGTACTACGTATACTATCAATTGAAACATCAGATTTACTGTATTTATTAACGGCAGCACTTAATGACGAATTAATCATTGAAAACAACATATTTGCATTTACTGAATTCTCAAGTTTACTTAGTCGTGACTTTCCAAACACTTCGCAACTAAATTGTGTTAATATTGATGCCGATGGGTCATTAGTTTTGTTTGTCGTTTCTTGGCAATTATCATCATAAGCAGTATATATAGGATTATCATCAGATAAAATAAGATTTAGCAAATCAAATGCTTCCTCCATATCAAGAACCATTTTAGAAGCATAATCACCATCAAAACGATATTCTTTACCGTTATCAACAGCATTACTTATTTCTTTAGCAGTTTTTAATGCTTTTACATATTTTGAATTATTCTGTAATTCATTTATTATTTCTAATTGACCCGACAATTTTTCATCATATTTTTCATACCAAGAAGAAACCCAATTATAAAAACTTTCATTACTATCATCACTACGATACATCTTTAAATTATTATTATCATCATATTCTTCTTTTTTTACAAACTTAGAATCTTTCTGAGTATTAATTAGCCAAGCATCCTCAGTATCTAATAATTTGAAATAATTCCTACCTAAATTAGCCACTCTACGTGCCTGTGTCATACCAGCCCAAGTCATATGATTAGTAGCATATTCTTCCTTGTTTATCAAATCATAATCTGAATCATTTTTTTTTAAGTTTAAATTATTTCTAAATGAAGATATATCATTCCAGGTTGTTGCATAACCATATTTACCCGAAGAATCATATCCCTCAATCATATAATTAATTGTTTCTTCGCCTTTCTTTTGAAAGCTATAAATAACAAATATATTATTATCCAAACGCTCACTTTCATAAGCAGGAGCTGTACCATATATAACAATAAAATCTTTTACTACTTTTTTATAAGCCCATCCTGCCCCCACAACATTCAAAAAGCCAGCAGTATAATGATCATTCTTTCTTACCCCTGTTGGACAATTACCCTCAAGCATCTTTGAAATTGGAATCATTTGATCTTTTTCATTTTCACACTCTTCTATATCATTAAAATAATTTTTATACCAGCAACTGTTGCCAACAAGAGCACCACTGGTATCTTCTGCCATAATATAAACAGGATATTGGCCACTATAAAAATTATTTGGATTGTATGCAAAGTTTCTTACACCATCTCCTTCATAATGTATTAATGCAAATGTATTATAAAGACCATAATCTTTACAGTCTCCGCCACAATCCATTTTTTCTTCTGGGCTAGAAGTACACTGCATCCACATAACTACTGCTTCGGCCTTATTAATAAAAACTATCATTGATACAAACAGTGTTAAAATTGTTAATAATATTTTTTTGTTCTTATTCATATATATCTTCTCCTTCAAAAAAAGTTAATTTATCACATTTAAATTATATCATACTAATAATAAAAAAGAAATCATTTTTTTTGATTTCTTTTAGTTTTTTAAATTAAGAATTTCTTATTTGATCCCAACAAGTTCTCCAATTAGCTTGTCCAGGATTTATTTCTCCACCAGTAGCACTATTTACAGTATCAAATACAAATGTAACTAACCATACTACTGCAAACACTCCAACAGCATATAAGAATCTTTTACCAAATGCTTTAGTAGCCTTCTTTACTTCGTCTTCTTTACTTGCTATTACTGCTTTACCTAAATCAACCATTCCTAATACTATTAATATTATAGGAACACCAATCATTATTGCATTTATAACAACATTAACAATTCCTAATACTGGGGCTAATCCTGCAGGACATCCATCTAAAAAATACATATTCTTTCCTCCTTACTTATACCTTTATATTACAATAAAAATAAGTAATTGTCAATTACTTGACGATTACTTATTAATTATTTTTACACTAAAATATCATTGAAGACTTAATTTCCGCATTAGATTCATTAATTAAATTATTAATTAATGCCTGACTTTTCATAATCATATTAACATTATCATTTAATATTTCATCTTCGGGAATAATTAACTTACATTTATCTAAATTATTAATAAAGTTAATAGAATTATCTATATATTGATGTATTAATAC
>ENA-OOQO01000547-OOQO01000547.1-human-gut-metagenome-genome-assembly--contig:-NODE-547-length-22643-cov-1.511024_pt1 | contig 22643 bp, 16 predicted proteins | sample MGYA00241088_ERZ501162 | MGnify/ENA primary metagenome ERZ501162 (study PRJEB25962, sample SAMEA2042497) | human gut metagenome | biome: human gut; feature: human-associated habitat; material: faeces... | reverse complement strand
TTTTACGGAGTAAGGGAATACGGGAAATCGATTGGTGAGATTTTTAGTCCCCGTTTATTATGATTTCAATCTTAGTATAAAACGGCTCCCTTTTCCTAATTCGCTTTCTACGGAAAGAGTCCCCCCATGTGCTTCTACAAAATCTTTGGATATAGACAATCCTAATCCGCTGCCTTGTACTTTTGTTCCCGGCACTCGGAAATAACGGTCGAATATGCTTTGATGATAGCGAGGGTCGATTCCCTTCCCAAAGTCTTGTACGTAGATTTCGACCATATTGCCGTCTTGGTGAGTGCCGATAATGACGCGACCGTTTTCTTTGGAATAACGTATGGCATTGCTTACAAGATTGGTAAGTACCCATGCTATTTTTTCGCTGTCGACGAATAGTTTCTTTGTATTTTCGTCATAATCGACTTCGATGTGTATGTTGAATTTGTCGGCTTGTACCTGATTGGCCTTGATCGCATATTCGATCAATTCTATGGGCCGGGTTATCTTGGGCATCAGTTGTAGTTTTCCGGCTTCTACTTGGGTCATGTTCAGCAATTCTCCGGTGATATTGAGCAACCGTTCTCCGTTTTCCTTAATACTTTGGGAGAGTTGTTCTTGTTCTTTGTTAAGAGACCCGATACGTCTGTCTTCCAATAATTGCAAACTCATCATAATGGCTGATATGGGAGTCTTCAATTCATGAGATATCGTCGAGATAAATGTTGTTTTCGCAGAATCCAGCTCTTTAAACTCCGTGATGTTTTTCAATATAATTACGTGCCCCAGTTTTTCGGGTTCTTCACTGTCGTGATTCGTGTTGTCTATTTCTATATAGGAGGCTTTGAAGTAACTTTCTTTATTGTCGGCATATATTTTGATAGGCTCTTTCTGAGGATTGGGAGAAACCAATTCTCGTATTAATTTCCTTAATAAATCATTCTTCAAAGAAATCTCTTCGGCCGATTTGAAGATTGTGTTTTCTTTTTTCAGATTCAGTATGTTCAGAGCTTCACTATTTATGAAAAGTATTTTGCGGTCTGGATCTAATCCTATTATGGGATCGCTGATGCTATTGATAATTGCTTCGAGAAATTTTTTATGTGCCAGTAGTGTCGATAGGGTGGTAGATCTGTATTCAGCCAAATGTTGAGCCATTCTATTGAAACTATCGACCACATTTTTAAATTCTTCGTTTTTATCCGATATATTCAGCCTTTTTTCATAGTTGCGATTCGCTATTTCGAGGATACCGTCGGTTAGCTCCTTGATAGGTCTATTTATCGATTGAGGAAGCCAGATAGCTAATGTGATACCGCAGACTATGCAGATGCCTCCGATAATTGCCACCCATACAACGGCTTGTTTTAAGCCTGTCGAAGCTATCGGGCTGTCTGGTTCGGCAGCCGTCAGCATCTGTAAATAGATAACTGATAAGGAGACCAGCAAAATAATCATTCCGGTCAGGAGCCCTATACTTAAAAGCAACTTTGTTTTTATATTCATGATGGGTATTTTTATTAGGCTAAGATAATTAAATCTATATTGTTCTCGGATAAAGATTTCATGAAATTTTTATATTTGGACACCGTAAATATGGTTTGGGGCAATTTCAGTGCTGGAATTCCTGTACATATTGTTGTAATTTGTTTTTCGATTGCGACCTTTATAATGCTTTCGAGAATGTGCGGGGAATGTACCTGTATGACTTCTCCACCTAATTCAGTGGCTAATTTGAAATGGTTTAACAGATGTCGCTGATCTGCCAGCGAGATGCGATCGGGATCCTCTTTGGGCGTTTGTACATATAGTACGAAAAATTTTGTGTTATATCGTGTAGCCAATCGAGCGCAGCGTCGAATGATTTTGCGGGGCGTTTTTTCGTGGGAACTGATACACGCCATGAATTTTTCATGACGTACGTGAGATGTATCTAAGGGGAGTTCGTTTTCTACTTTTTTTTCGACCCGTAAAGCAACTTCTTTGAGTGCGAGTTCTCGTAGTTGTAAAATATTCTCGGCCTTGAAAAAATTATTCAATGCCAATTCTATTTTTTCCGGCCTATATATTTTCCCGGCTTTTAACCGTTCGATCAATTCTTCTGCTGTGAGGTCTATATTTACGACTTCATCGGCCTCTTCCAAAACACGATCGGGAATTCGTTCTCGAACTTCGATTCCTGATATTTCCTGCACCTCTTCGTTCAGGCTTTCGATATGTTGGATATTTACTGCCGATATAACATTGATACCGGCATCGAGTAACTCCATGACGTCTTGCCATCGCTTTTCATTCCGACTACCTTCGACGTTGGTATGAGCCAATTCATCAACAATAACCAATTCGGGACGCATTTGAAGGATAGCATCCAAATCCATCTCTTCCAATTCTTTCCCTTTGTAGAAAATTTTTTTTCTTGGGATAACGGGAATCCCTTGTAGGATAGCTTCTGTACCGGTACGTCCGTGTGTCTCTATGAAACCCACTTTCACATCTACGCCGTTTTCTAAGAGTTCGTGGGCTTCTTGTAGCATTCTATAAGATTACACCGGCAATCATGCCGATGTAGAGTTTAAACTTACCTCTCCTCGATTTTTTTATCAAGTCGAGAAAATATTGTACATTTTTTTCGTTTTCAATTATATCCATTCTCCCTGTTATGGTTTAAGAGTGATTCCGAATACGATATGAGCATCTTCCATACGAGGGTTCCATATTACTTGTGAAAATATCGGAAGGGAGAACGAATCTGTGATTTTAATTGCGTAGCTTCCTTTCAATGCTACATTAGTAACGGCAAATCCGTTGGTATAGTATTGAGGTGCTTTATAAGGTACTATACCACATGTTACATTGAGATCGACCGATTTTACACTGAACGGATAATTGAGTTCTACATAAGACGAGTAGTTGTTTTTATCGCCTTTTTCATTTTTATCCATACCGGCAAACATGGTGTACCATGCGATCGAAAGAGGAAATTTTTCTACCGGAAGTACATAAGCAAGACTTGCTTCGAAATGATGAGCTGTCGTCTTGTTATTGAAATCGAAATATTTTCCAGCTCCCTGTCCGGCCCACCACATATCGGCAACTTAAACTGTTAGTCCCAATTTGGGGAAGGTATAAGCCAGAGTCAAGTCAAGTTCTTTATTCGCAGAGGGAATATTACCATTCCGATAACCATCGAAGTCGGTGGATCCCCATGCCGTCAACGATAGGTTTTCAACACTGAAACTCAACGTCGGTTGAATACTGGCACCTGTTTGATACATACCTCTCCACACATAGGAGCTAACTAAATCTCCTTGTACATTGAATCGTACTTGAGCAGATGCTTTATTGGTAAACATGGCAAGGAGTCCTATAATCGAAATGATTATCAATGCTCTGATAAGGCTAGCGCCTTCTTTATCGATTAATTGTTTCTTTTTCATGGTAGCTATTGCTGAAATGTTTTTATTTGTTTTCATAATTTTCTAAATTAATGTTCAATTTTAATACGTTTACTTTCTCTGTTCCGAATAATCCTAAAAATGGTTTTTCAATTGTTTGGTCTACTATTTCTTTTACGGTAGTTTCGTCCATATTTCTGGCTGCGGCAACACGCTTTACTTGTACGTATGCACTTTCTGGCGTGATGTCAGGGTCGAGACCAGAACCACTGGCTGTGACCATTTCTGCCGGTACATCTTTACGTTCCAAATAAGGGTGGTGTACCAAGAAGGTGTCGATACGAGTTTCTACTTCTGCCAAGTATTCTTCGTTCGTAGGTCCTTTGTTGCTACCGGCAGAACTACTGGCATCATATCCATCTCCGGCACAAGAGGGACGGCCCCAGAAATAGATGTCTTCGGTGAAGACTTGCCCTACATTGGCTGCACCCACTACTTTCCCATCTAAGGTCGCAACCTCGGCGTTTCCAGAGTTTGGCCCTGCGAATTGGGCGAATATCCATAATATCAGTATATAAAATACCGAGAAGAAAAGGCAGAAAACTAATGTTAGCCTGATTGATTTTATGAAATTTTTCATTGTTGCTTTTATTAAAAGAATAATCCTATTACTAAATCTATGAGTTTAATGCCGACGAATGGAGCTATTATACCACCTAATCCGTAAATGAGCAGGTTGCGGCGGAGTAAAGCCGAAGCTCCGATAGGCTTGTATTGAACACCTCTTAAAGCCAATGGAATCAATATGGGAATAATGATTGCATTGAAAATAATGGCCGATAGAATAGCACTTTCGGGGCTATGTAATCCCATAATGTTCAGTGAAGCTAATTCTGGTACGGCTATCATGAATAGAGCCGGAATAATGGCAAAGTATTTTGCGACATCATTGGCGATGGAGAATGTGGTAAGGGTCCCGCGAGTCATTAATAATTGTTTCCCGATTTCTACAATTTCGATTAATTTCGTCGGATCGTTGTCCAAGTCTACCATGTTTCCAGCTTCTTTGGCTGCCTGAGTTCCACTATTCATAGCTACACCAACATTCGCTTGGGCCAAAGCAGGAGCATCGTTGGTTCCGTCGCCCATCATGGCTACCAGTTTACCGGCACTTTGTTCTTTCTTGATGTAGTTCATTTTGTCTTCGGGTTTGGCTTCTGCGATGAAGTCATCTACACCGGCTTTTTCTGCAATGTATTTGGCCGTTAATGGATTATCCCCGGTAACCATGACTGTTTTAACTCCCATTTTACGCAACCGTTCGAACCGTTCCTGTATTCCCGGTTTGATAACATCTTGTAATTCTATGACACCGGCAGGTTTTTCATTGACGCTAACTACAAGAGGGGTTCCTCCAGTTTTTGAAATCTCTGTGATACGATTTTCCAAATCTTGTGGAATTTCGTAGCTTGCGTTTTGAGCAATTTTTCGAATAGCTTCTGCTGCCCCTTTTCTAATCCGAGTACCGTCTGCTAAATCTACACCGGAACATTTTGTTTCGGCACTGAATTTGATAAGCTTGCTACCGGTTGTATTCAAGTTGTGTACTCTTAAACCCGATTCACGAGCCAGTTCTACGATAGATTTACCTTCGGGAGTTTCATCGGATAGAGACGACATCATACAAATTTCGGCAAAAGCATGATTTTCCAAACCGTTGGCGGGATAGAAATGGGTAGCTTTACGGTTTCCGATTGTAATAGTTCCTGTTTTATCCAAAAGGAGAGTATCGATATCTCCGGCAGTTTCTACTGCTTTTCCCGATTTGGTAATTACATTTGCTCTCAGAGCTCTATCCATTCCTGCTATACCGATAGCTGAAAGCAAACCTCCGATTGTCGTCGGGATAAGGCAGACAAACAACGATAAGAAAGATGCTATTGTAATAACGGTTCCTGTATAGTCGGCAAACGGTTTAAGGGTTACACATACGATTAGGAATACCAATGTGAAGCCGGCTAAAAGGATTGTCAGCGCAATTTCGTTAGGAGTTTTTTGTCTGGAAGCGCCTTCGACGAGAGCAATCATTTTGTCCAAGAAACTTTCTCCCGGTTGTTGTGTGACAAGCACTTCGATGCGATCCGAAAGGACTTTTGTTCCACCGGTCACTGAACTTTTGTCACCACCGGCTTCTCGAATTACAGGAGCACTTTCTCCGGTAATCGCACTTTCGTCGATAGAAGCCAATCCGTTTATGATTTCACCATCGGCAGGGATGGTATCACCTGCTTCACAGATAAATACATCACCTTTTTTCAGTTGAGAGCTACTTGTCGTTTTTATTTGTCCATTGACAAGTAGTTTTGCCGGAGTTTCTTCGCGGGTTTTTCTCAAACTATCAGCCTGTGCTTTGCCTCGGGCCTCAGCGATAGCTTCGGCGAAGTTGGCGAATAATAGTGTGATAAACAAGATAACAAAAACCCATGCATTGTACACGAATGAACCTTGAGCGTTGTCAAAGATGGAATAAATCATCACAAGGAACATAATGGCTGTACAAACTTCTACCGTGAACATGATGGGGTTTTTCACCATGATTCGAGGATTCAATTTAACGAATGATTGTTTTAAGCTCGTTAAAACTTGCTCTTTTTCAAATAAAGAAGCTGATTTATTATTTTTCATATCTATCGTTCTGTTATTATAAGCTGAAATGTTCTGCAATAGTACTTAATGCTTGAACCGGGAAGAATGACAGAGCTGCAACGATAAAGATGACAGCGAAGGTCATGACACCGAAAGTAACTGTATCGGTTTTTAAGGTTCCTGCACTTTCTGGTACATATTTCTTATTGGCTAATAATCCTGCAATGGCAACTTGTCCTACGATGGGAAGGTATCGGCTGAGTATCAATACTATACCGCAAGAGTAGTTCCAGAACCATGTATTATCACCCAATCCCTCGAAACCGGAACCATTATTGGCGGCACAGGAAGTAAATTCATAAAGCATTTCGCTTAGTCCGTGGAATCCCGGGTTATTCAACCAACCGCCTTCGTTTTCGACAAAGGAAGGTGCATGGACATATAAATAGGCCGCTAATGAGGTTCCTACTAAGATGACAAATGGGTGTAACAAGGCAACGATCGTAGCGATTTTCATTTCTCGAGCTTCTATTTTTTTGCCGAGGAATTCGGGGGTACGACCAACCATCAATCCACTGATAAATACGGCGATAATGATAAAAGTAAAGTAGTTCATCCAACCTACACCTACACCACCGAACCATGTATTGATTTGCATGTTCAGCATTTCGATCATGCCGGAGAGAGGCATGGTAGAGTCATGCATACCGTTTACAGAGCCGTTGGAAGTAACGGTGGTTGTCACGCTCCAAAGCGCCGTAGCAGCAGAACCCAGTCGGACTTCTTTTCCTTCCATAGCACCGTTGTCTTGTGCTATACCCATTGCGTCGATGCGCGGGTTGCCACCTGTTTCTTGGGATACATTTATCCATACCCCGGCTAAGTAAGCAAATAGCATTACTCCGAAAATACTGTATGCTAATTTCTTTCGTTTAAGGTAAAACCCAAAAGCGAATACCATAGCCATAGGTAAAATCAATATGGCCCAACATTCTATCATATTAGTGAGATAGGTAGGATTTTCAAGAGGGTGCGATGAATTTACTCCGAAGTATCCACCTCCGTTCGTACCTAATTGTTTGATGGGAACTATCGCCGCAGTAGGACCTTGCGATACATATTGTGTTTGTCCTTCTATTGTAGTCACTTCCATCTTTCCGTCAAAGCCCATAGGGGTCCCTTCTATAATCAGTATGAATCCGATAACGAGGCAAATAGGAAGTAAAACACGGGTACAGCTCCTTACTAAGAAGTACCAGAAGTTTCCAATTGTTTTGGTCGTTTTAGCGGCCAATGCCTTCATGATACCCGCCATTGCCGCCATACCGGTTGCAGCGGTGATGAATTGGAACAGCATGATAACGAATAACTGGGTGAGATAGCTTAGCCCACTCTCTCCGCTATAATGTTGTAAGTTACAATTCACGAGGAAGCTGATACATGTGTTGAATGCCTGATGAACAGACTGTCCTAAATTGCCGTCTGGATTTAGGGGCAGTACTCCCTGAGAAACTAACAATATCATTCCCCAGAAAAACCAAAAGAGGTTTATCACGAGCAATGCTTTCAGGAATTGTTTCCAGTTCATCTCTTCTGTTGGATCGACACCTCCCAGTTTGTACATGATTTTTTCGATGGGAGTCATGAAGTCCGACCAAACTTTCTCACCTTTGAAAACCTTTGAAATGTATTTCCCGATGGGGTAGGCGAGTACGACCATCAGGACAATTTGTGCAATAACACCTAATATCTCTGTATTCATTGTGTTTAATCTTTATAAATGACTAAAACTTTTCGGGTTTTACTAATACATACATCAGATACCCGAACATAATTACGCTGATAATAAATAATGCAGTGTACATGTTAAATCTCCTTTTAATTAAATTTTTTCAAACCAGTCTATGCACTTATAGAAGAGCCAGAAACAGGCAATTCCACTGAGTATACAAACTCCAAAACCTAATGCGTCAAATTCCATGTTACATTTTTTTTAAGTGAATACTAAATTATTTTTTTTCGGTTTGGGGTATGCCAAAGTTGTGCCAATATTGTTTTTGAATATTTTAATTGCTTCATAATTAGTATTATAAATGAAAAGGGAGCATCTGGCGAACAGATGCTCCCTTTTCATTTTGGTAGGGTTGTGTATTATTTTGAAAAGAATTAGAGTTTATATTCTTCTATTTTTCGATATAAAGTGGTAAGTCCTATTTTTAGGAGTTTTGCAGCTTCGGTTTTATTACCGTTTGTATAGTCCAGTACTCGGGCGATGTGGCGTTTTTCCATAGCCGATAATTCGAAACCACTATTATTACTACTTTTTTCCTTAAAAGTTGCATTTTGTATTTCTATGGGTAAATCTTCGGGGTGTAACTCATCACTTTCACAAACAATAAGACTTCTTTCGATAACGTTTCTGAGTTCACGCACATTGCCTTTCCATTCTTGTTGTTCGAGCATGTCGATGAATGCTTTGGAAACCGTTTTCGAGGAATGGGTCATTTTTTCGGATAAGGATTGTACAAACGCTTCGGTTAGAAGTCTAATATCTCCCGGACGTTCTCTCAAAGGCGGTAAATGTATTTGGAAAACCGACAGCCGATAAAACAAATCCTCCCTGAAATGCCCTGCATTTATTTCTTCCGGCAAGTTTCGGTTGGTTGCTGCAATAATACGAACATTTACAGATGTCGGTTTGGTTTCACCTATTTTGATATATTCTCCGGTTTCTAATACTCGAAGCAACTTGGCTTGCAACTCTATCGCCATTTCTCCGATTTCATCTAAAAATATCGTTCCGTTGTGAGCCTCTTCGAAAAGTCCCTTTTTGTCTTTCAAGGCTCCGGTAAAGGAGCCTGCTTTATGTCCGAATATTTCGCTTTCCAAGAGTTCTTTGCTAAATGCCGAACAATTTATTGCAACGAAATTTCCTTTATTTCGTTTGCTCTCGTGGTGAATCGCTTGGGCGAAAACTTCCTTTCCTGTACCGGTCTCTCCGGTTAAAAGAACCGGTACATCGGTTGATGCCACTTTTCGTGCCAACGCGATAGCTTCCAGCAAAGGCTTTGACTGACCAAGAATAGAATTGAATGAATATTGCTGAAAGGTTTCTTTTTCGGGACGATTTTTTACTCCGTTAGTTCGAGCTTTTTCCATAGCCCGACTAATCAGAGGAATAATTTTGTTATTGTCGTCACCTTTGGTTATGTAGTCGAAGGCTCCGTTTTTTATGGCTTGTACCCCGTCGGGTATATTTCCGTGGGCTGTTAATAAAATGATTTCCGATTCGGGCGATATTTTTTTAATTGTTTTTATGAAATCTACACCATTCCCGTCGGGGAGAAAAACATCGCATAAGACAACATTGGGAGAATACTCCATTTGTTTTACTGCCGCTTTACAGTCTCCTGCCTGTAAAACTTCATATCCTTCCAGCCCTAAAATGCGGGCTAATAACTGTCTTATCTGTGGTTCATCGTCGATGATTAGAACCTTATTTATAATATTCTCATTCTTACTCATGCGTGCAAAGATAGGATATATTTTTGTTCCGAAAAAGCAGATACAGAAAAGGCGAGACATTGCATGTTCCCGCCTTTATAGTTTATGGAAGATTTATTAAAGAGCAATTTTAAATGTCGGACCGTACCCTTCTATGGAGATGAAATATATGCCATGAGGGAATCCTTCTATACTGAGAACCGTTGTTTCGTGTTCGGCTGAAATTTGTCGGCTCAAAATGCCTTGATCGGTATATATCGAAATCAATTTTCCAGTTTGAATGCCGTCAATTTGGATTGCGTTATTGTGTCTGACAATAGAAATATTTTTATGAATATTGGTTATGGCCGAGGAGGTAGATAGATTGACCGAGAAAGCATCGGAAAATGCAGTTTCCATAAACGAATGTGCCTTTACACGTACAGTGTAATCTTTTTTATCGAGATTAGAGAAACTGGCCTTCTTTTCGGTAAGTCTGGTTTTCGTGTCGACAACTTGTCCATTGGCAGATAATTCGACACTCCATGTGTTACCGTCGGTTCCGTCCCATAAAATGTCGAATGAATTTTCGGTTTGATTTTCTGTCCGTAGATTCGTAGGAGTCTGCGCTACTGTTTCCCAACTGTAATCGGTATCGATAGCGCCCATACACCATGCTTGATTCCCTTCGGGCTCTGCTAAGTTGGCCGTGTGGTCTCCATTACCTTCTGCGAAATTGAAATTTTTAATCAGTCCTGTCGTGGACGGTTCTACTTGTTTCTGATAATTATTTTTTATTTCTTCTGCTGTGCGGGCTACACTCCAAAGTCGAAAGTCTGCCATTTTGCAATTGCAAGGATTGCCCCACGGAGCAGTTCCCAAAAAAAGAGGCTTTCCATCGGCTTCCGTATTATATCCTGTTGTATTCTCCTGTGTTCCGGCTACTTCACCGTTAACATAGACAATCATCTGACTTCCGTCGGCGACACAAGCGATGTGAGTCCAGTTCTCTTTCCAAGAAGTAGGATCGATCCATATAGATGCTCCGTCCAACTGAAATTTAAACCACCCGTCGAATCCTAATGCAAATCCCTTGTCGTTGTGCATATTGCTGGCGAAAAATCCGGTACTATTGTCTATATATAACCATGTTTCTAAAGTCATTTGATTAGACCCGATTGTTGTTTCCAACGCATTCATACCGGCAGCCGATGTTTTGAAAGAAATAGCTCCGATGTCCGCTTTTGTAGGCATAGCTGCAAAAAGACAAGCTGTTATTAAACCTGCGATTTTGAATGAAGTAATTGTTTTCATAGATTTGAAATTTAAATGATTAAAGAATTATTTACTGAGAATTTCTAAAATGGATTTTCTGAATTTTTCTATTTCTGCATTGTTTTTCGAGTATTTTTCGGGCGATTGGTATATAGATTGGAAAAGGGTTTCGCTTTTGGCTCTTCCTATTTTCTTTTCGAGCTTGGCAAGGTATTCATAGTCTTCCATACTGTCTCTCCAACGTTCCATTCGTATCGATACTACGGGGCTTGTGCTGTTGAAATATTGGCCGGGGTAAATCAGCACACCGTCGCCCTCGGGGAGGTCTTTGCGAAAAGCCAATGTGTCGGATTCGGCATAGGCATTGACTGCCCAATATAGGAATCCGGTGGTACGCTCTTTCCAGCTGCGCCATAATACAGCTCGATGCTGGTATCCGTCCATCGTGAGCAATAGATTGGGCTGCTCTTCTCCGGGTCCCATGCAGACATAAGTCCACCATTCTTCATTGCCTCGGAGAAGAGAACGGCATGTGTCTGCGTTGGCTTCGTTCGCTTGTAAAGCCCAAGCGCTCATACTGAAAATTTGAGTGTCTCCTCGCCAAAGGTCGAATACGGAAAACAACCGGTCTTTGTATTTCCCGTCTTTCGGTCCGCAGTAAAAGGTCGTGAGGACTTTTGCTTCGGGCATGAGCTTGTGTATTTCTTGGGAATATTGACCGATGAGGTGATACTCTTTCATATAAGTAGGTTCGTCCCATAAGTAGAAGTAGGATTTATCGAGTAAATCGGTTTGTTTTAATTGCTGTAATAAGCTGTCCAATTCGTTGTGTGACAGAGAGTGGTAGGGGACAGCGAACCGATTGAATCGTTTGTCCGATAGGAAAGGAACCGTTCGCTTGTCGTTCCATTTCCACGGAGATGAAGATGCTTCATGTTTCATGCTGTTGGCCAACCATGTGGAGAAATAGGGGTTCATGCGATAATCAAGGCATAATTCTGCCCATTCCAGTTTGTTTTGCAAAGTTTGTTCTTTCGAAGCCGAGTCGATGAGATTCTTTTCTATGATCCCGAATGCTGCTGGTAGCGAAGGTGTCGAGGGTAATGTCGTATCGTACACTTGAAGATCGATTTTTATTTTTTGCCGTTTTCCGTTACCATCGATCGAAATTTGTTCTTCGTATTTCCCCGGTCGGGTCGACTCGGCCGTACGGAATGTAATCCATAGTTTAGCGATAGAGTCGTTTAAAGTAACTTGTTCTCCATCTATGGGGACTAAGGCATCGTCGAATCCATATACCGATTTGATTTGCCGACAACTATATCGGATAGAATTGTCGGCATTTTCGTTTCGATGTATTTTATAGGTCTCTCCCGGACAGCCTTTGAAAACGATTTGGATATGTTCCGCTTCATTTTTAGCGAGGAATAACGTGCCGGAATTTCGAGGTTGAACTTTATAAAAATCAGATGCTTTTTCGGTCGAAGGTATAAGGTAACATTCGATTGTTTGTTGACAAGAGATTAAAAAGAATGTACAGCTTATGATGAGAAGCCGATAGAAAAGGTGATGTTGCATATCGAAATATTTATTCTGTGATGTTTTCAATTAAATTTTTACGTAGAGCCAATGCGTATTTGCTTTGATCTGTGTAATTCGAGGGACTCTTATAAACGTTGTTGAGAAGAGATAAGGCGGCCGATCGTCCGAGTTTTTTTTCGTACAAGACCAACATATCGTAATCTTCGGCTCCATCGCGCCATCGTTCCAACCGGACAGAGGTACAAATTTTGTTTGTGCCGAACGATTCACCGGGATAGATGAGTATCCCGTCTCCTTCGGGCAGTTCAGGGCGAGGTCTGAGGGGATAAACGCTGGCGAATCCGTTGACGACCCAATATAGGAATCCGGAATTTTGTTCTTTATAATTACGCCACATGGTCGCCCTGTTACCGATAGCGGTAGAATTTGAAGCAAGCCCCGGAGTGTTAGACATGCACACGTAGCTCCACCATTCTTGTCCTGATTTTAATTTGGCTTTGCATTGCTTCGAGCGATTTTCATTATCCTGCAACGCCCATACGCCAGTACAATAAATAGATGTCGCTCCATTTAGAATGTCGAATACGGCGAATAAATCGTCTTTGTGTTCTCCGTCGGTAGGGCCGCAATAGAATGTAGTGAGCACTTTGGCTTCCGGTGCATATCGATGAATGCGATCCGAAAGAGTTTTGATTTGTTCATATTCGTTGGTCTTTGTAGGTTCGTCCCATACATAAAAAAATGCTTTGTTTAGCAATCCGGTTTCGCGAGCTTTATTCAGCATTATCTCTAACTCATCGTCGGATAACCCATGCGATGGCAAGGCAATACGGCTAAAACGTTTGTCTGCCAAGTATTCCCAAGTGCGATCGTCATTCCATGCGTATGGCGAGGAGAAACATTCGGTTTTCATCGTTCCGCTCAGCCATGTGGAAAAGTAGGGCGATATGCGATATTCCAATAAAAGATCCGAAGCTGCTTTGCGCTTTTCTATTTTTTGTTCTTCCGATAGACCGGTGAATATGAAGTTTTGAGGGTTGATTCCGAATACCGAGGCAATAGATGGAGTTTCTGGCAAAGATGCGTTAACGACATTAATCGATATAGCTACGGCATATTCTTTGTCATCGGTTTTGAATCGTATGATTTCTTTATGTCGTTTAGCCTCGGCTTCGGACCTGACTTTAAAAGTGAGCCAAGCTCGCACTACTTTGTCGTCGGGTTCTATTTCGTTATCGCAAGGAATCAGAACATCGTATTTCCCGTTGAAAGCTTCCAGTTTCCGACATTGAAATTCAATGGCATCGTTGTTGCCGATACGTTCTATTTTCAGACTTTTTTTACTATCGGTTTGTATAACGAGCTGTACACTTTCGTATTCGTTACGAACCATATTTATATCGTATCGGTTTTCTGGATCCGAGTTGGAATAATTTTCTATGTTATCCAGACTGTTTAATAGCCAAGTATTGGTCGCTACGGAGGGAACGTCGTTGTCCGAATTTTCTTTTTCACCCGGCCCGTCGTCTTTACAGGCGGCAAGTAAAAACGAGAATAGTATTATATAATAAAAATGTGATGATTTCATACCTACAAGACTATTTAGTTAGTTTAATCAGTTTTACGCCATGCGCAGGAACAGAAAACGAGACTGAGTTATTTTTGATTTCCATTGATTCGTTTTTCCACAAATCGGTGATGTGACCGTCTCCGATATAATTTATGGTTTGTAGTGGAAAGGTGTAAGATTCTATATCTTTATCGGTAGTGTTAAATATGGCGATATAGTGGGTCAATTCGTCTTCGCTTTGAGCATACCAAGCGATTATTCCATTTCGATCGAACAATTCTTTATTTCCTTTGGAATATTGATTAATGTCAAGTACCTCTTTATTTGTAATCAAGTTTAGCGTGAAATCGTCTATTTCGGGTAGATTACAGCCAATCATCAGAGGGGATCAAAACATGGCCCATAGTGTGAGCATTGTGTATTGTTCGTCTGGTGTAAAATTACTCATTCGGGGAGTCCCTCTCATGGCTCTTTGTGCCATTGGGCCTATGGGGAGCATATCGGCGTCGGGCCAGTGCCCTTTACAAATATACTTTTGCCATTTCCGGCAAAGTGGAAATTGTTCTTTCAGAGCCTCCCAGTCGTCCCAGAAGTCTTCGGAAATGCGCCATAGTTGGGCTACGCTTTGCAAATGTTTTATGTTCTCGACAGGGGCAGGGCCGGGAGAAAGGCTCAGGACAAAGGGCCTTTTTCTTTTTCTTGCGGCTTTGGTTATCGCTTCTATTTCGTCGTGTGCATAAATGGGAGATAGTAAATCGTCGGCCTTTATATAGTCTATTCCCCATGATTCATAAAGTTCGAAAAGCGAATCGTAGTATTCCTGAGCTCCGGGCTTACTCATGTCTATCCCATAAAATCCGAAATACCATTTGCATCGAGAATCGGTATTGACAATGTCTCGTGCTCGATATGATGTCCCTTTTATGGGAGTATTAGCTTCGACCGCTTGAATGGGAATACCTCTCATGATGTGTATACCCAATTTTAAGCCTCTGCTATGCAGATAATCGGCGAGAGGTTTCAACCCTTCTCCGTTTTTTGCAGATGGGAATTTTTCCGTATCGACGATGAGGCGTCCGAATTTGTCGATGATTTGATGTGGCGTTGACGATTCATATTGCTCCAAAGTCTCCATGCCGGGCGCATACCAACCGGCATCGATAACAATGTATTCCCAACCGTATTTTTTCAGATTTTCGGCCATGAAGTCGGCATTGGCTTTAACTTCGTCTTCTGTTACAGAAGTTCCAAAGCATATCCAGCTGTTCCAACCCATCGGTGGGCGTTCGGCTAATATTGCGATGGATTCCGGTTGGTTGGTTTTGTTGTCGTTGGTGCAATTAGAACAAAGTAGGAGTATGAGTAGCCCTATTGCAATTGAGGTTTTGATGTTCATGATATTCAGTTATCGGGGTTAGGATAAGTATGTTATACGTTATTGCCGAAGGATCCGGCAATAACGTATAGCAATAGTTTAATCTAATACGCAGCGGACACTATATCCTCTGTTCCTGTCGTAAGGATAAAGGGCGGCTCCTGAATCGTTAAGTGTGAATCCGTATGTTACTCCCTGATTGGGGAAGTTTACGGGATCGGGATTCCACGGGTACACATCTCCGTCTTTGGGAGCTGTCGAGGTCCAGAAATAGGTATTGGCAAAGGCTTCTATTACATCGTTTTCAGGTATGCTCCAAATGTATCCAGTCCCAGCCATATTGAATCCGATAGAGTTCATACCGACATCTCCGGCATTAGGATCCCAATAGCTTTTTTCTTTTAATATAGTGGCGGGCATAGTGGGGTCACCGCAAGCATTGATTAAGAAGTCCCATTCAGTTTTAGTCGGTATGTGCCAACCTTCGGGCGCTATACCTTGAATTTTTTCACCTTCTTCTGCTCCACGAGTGCCCCGCATGGTGGCGGTCCATGTGTAATACCCTCCGAAAACTTTTGTCCAAGATTCGTCTTCTCCTTCTTGGGGAGTATAGAATTTTACATCATTTTCTCCAAGAGGAGTTCCGTCGGAATAGGTCGTCGCTCTTAAATTGTCGGCCAACCATACGGCATAATCTTCGGATATAGGATCGAAAACACGACATACGCGATATTCTTCGTTGTCACGAGGATCGATGAAAGGTTTATAAAAACGGAACAATTTCATGCTGCGAATTTCGCTGCGGGACAAGGTTCCTTCGTTTTCACTTTCGACCGCCCAATATAATTCACCTCTTTTGTATTCGCCTACGCCCAGTTTACCGAGTAAGTCGTCGAGGTCTTGATGGGTGAGAGATGTGTACATTTCGGTTCCGATATCAATTCTCTCGATGTTGTTCATCTCTTCATCGAGGCTGAATATAAGAGCGTATGTAGCTCCTTCTTTATCGCCTTCCCATTCGAATTTCAGTTTTCGTGTAGGATTTTCGTACAAAAGATCAAACTCTTCCAAATCGTCGGGCGCGTATAGTGTAATGTTACTCTCTTGCCCTTTGGGGTCATTGTCATTGTTGTCCTCGGAACATGAGGTCGTAGCAATGAGTAGTGCTGCTGTTAAATAAAAAAGTGATTTTTTCATTGTAATTGTGTTTTTAGGGTTGATGAATTATTTAGTGATTTGTATAGTACCGATTTGTAGCCAGTCGTTTATGAATTTCCCGTTTTTTACGGCAAGATTCAATCCTGGTTTTTGATTTTGGGTATCGTCTGTAATGGCAACTGCCAATATGTATTGTCCGGCTGGGACAATTAAAGATTCGCTGGTTTTATACGTTTTATCGGTTCCTTTTATCCATGCCGACGGTTCTGCGTTTTCATCGGTGATCCGTTGTTTTATTTCATGGCTTTCGGGATCGAGTAGGGCAAATGAAACTTTATATTTATAGTTCCATCTTTTGTTATTGTTGGGACATACGCCTACCCCGCTATTTCGCCATGTATGCTTTATGGATAATGTATTTCCCATTTGTACCGATGCTGGATATTCTATTTGGATAGGGGTTAATCTGTATCCACCGTTACTAATGAAGTCTTTTACCAAATCTTTGGCGTGGGTTATCCAACCTCTGGTTTCGGTAGCCTCTCTCAAATCGAGTGTATTGGCATGTCCTCGTATAGCGTCTTTATAAGCCTGAGCATAAAAGTCGGACCATGATTTGAATTTGTCGGCATAAAGCGGATCGGTGTTCCACGGTTGATAGCTGTCGGAATTTCCTCCCCAATAGCAGCCTTCGGCTATGAATGCTTTTTGTGGGAAGAGCGAGTTGATGATATTGACTTCTGCATCTTGGAACCAATAACTGCCGATTCCGTCACGGCGAGTCAAAAAATCGTGTTTGTCGATAGCCAATCGTTTTTCATATTCGAATCCTATTTCTGTTCCAAAGTTCACGACAAGTAAAACATTTTTGAAATTCTCGGCATATAGGTCTGTAATCCATTGATACACTTTGAATTTATTATTGTTGTTCAAATATTGTACGTGATGCCCTTCACCCCACCAGCCTAAATTGTAAGCGTCGATAAAATCTACTTGTTCGGGATTGTCGAACTCTTTGGCGAAAGCACGGATAAAATTCCCGAATTTTTCCTGAAAGACGGGGTCGTCGGCATAGGGAGTCCAGTTGTTGTTTTTATTTGCAGGGTCCCAGAGCTTATGGACTGCATAACCTTTGGCTCCGGCCTCTCTTACGAAGTCGGGAGTACCGTTATGAATATTGTCTTGTCCGTCGATGTAAACTCTGAATGCCAATTTCAATCCTCGGTCAAGGGCGCCTTGAATGAGCGCTTTGAAATTCTCGTCATGTTCCCATGCGTATTTACCTTCTTCTGGTTCGAGCTCAGACCATCGGGAACGCCAATAGAAAATAGAAGTATATTTTTCTGCTGCGGCTCCCTGTTGATTCCAATAGGTATTCGCTTGTGCGACGTAGTCGTTTGCATCGTCGTATAAAGTCCAACCCGATGCTGGATTGCGGATAAGTGTATTTAGGTCGGGTTCGAACGAGATTATTTCATCTCCCGATTGTAGATTGTCTCCGCCACTGTTCTTTTCACTGCACGCTGTAAGATTCATGCAGATACAAAATAGGAATAAATTAGGAAACAGATATTTAAAATTTAATTTGTTCATAACTAAAAACCTTCGTTATTTTTAAGATTTGGATTTTCATAAATTACCGATTGTGGTATTGCATATAGAATGTGTTTGGGTTCGGCCATAAGCTTGCCACGAGCAATGGCATTGGATATTAGTTCTCCATGACGAATCAAATCGGGGCGACGCATGCCTTCCCAACAAAACTCCCAACCTCTTTCTTTTAATAGGTGTGCTCTGAATGCATCTTTATCGGTTATATCATTTATCTCTTTTTCGTATTTGCTGCCTTTGTAATTATCGAATGCTCGTTCCCGTATTTCATGAACGAGGTCTTTGGCCTCTTGGGTCGGACCGTATATTTCGTTCAGAGCTTCGGCTCTGGCCAATATTACTTCGGCATATCGGTTTATTACGTATTCGCTGGCATCCCATTGCCCTGTCGTGCTAGGATTTTCTTGGTATTTCATTGGAACAGCACCCGGTTTACCCGTGTATTCAGTACGGCGGTCGACCATCTTTTTTCCATTCCAATAGGTCGCCAACAAAGCATTTCTCCGTTTGTCTTTGGGATCATAGGTGTCGTAAAAATCCCAGGGAACAAGGAAACCTCCCCATTTAGTCAATGCTATTCCGTTTTGCGATACATAATCGGCGGGTAATGCATGTGCGAGGAAACAGTTTCCTAAGCCGCCTTCGGGGAAATTGGGTATTGGGAAAATTACTTCGCTGTTCCTTTGATTCGAAGGAGACCATATTGACATGTAATCTTTTTGCAGGGAGTATTCTCCGTCTTTTATCATGACTTCGGTAATCGAATCTACCCGATTCCACCACATCATAGCTTTGCCTTCGTCGTTTCGATAGTGGCGTTCTTGACCGGCTTCATGCATATAGAGTTTCAACATATACATTTGAGCGATACCTTTGGTCATTCTCCCGTATTCGCTTGCCGCGAGCAGACTGGCCGGTTTCAAATTTTCTTCTGCTTCTTTTAATTCAGTGTCTATGAAGTTGACATACCATTCTATCGAGGGCCGTTCTGGCATATAAGATTGGGCTTTTTGAGGATCGAGGGCTATATCTGGATCGGTAATTAATGGTACTGTTCCGTAGAGATCATATAGATCATATGCCCACATAGCTCTGAGACATCGGACTTCGGCCATATATCTGCGTTTTATTGGAGCGGATATAGATATTTTTCGCATGCGTTCCAGCAGAGAGGTCGCTTTGGTAACAGCGGGAACTAGTCCGGTATAAAATTGCCCTAAATCGGTTGTTTCGGCAGTCCACAGAAAATCGAGTTGTTTGTCCCATACCCAGTTGCAGTCACATTCATCGGTACAACCGATTTGCATAGTTAGTAGAGAACCCCATGCACAATTATAGCGATCCCAGCCTCCGCCACGTAGTTCGTGGTATATCCCGGTGACAGCGGCTTTGACATCGTTTTCGGTAGTCATCACGTTATCGGAGCCAAGTTGATCATAAGTTTCGTTTTCCAAAGAGCACGAATATGCTGCTATGAGAAACAGCGAGGAGAAAAATATATTTTTAGTTTTCATAATTCATATAGGATTAAAAGGTTATGTCCACTCCAAAAGAATAGGTACGTTGATTGGGGTAACCGGCTTTGAAATCGGTTTCCGGGTCATTGCCAGAGTAAGGTGTAATTACGAAGGGATTTGAAACATCTGCAAAAATCCGGGCTCTGGAAAATACTTTCCGTATCCATTTTTGAGGAAGTGTATAACCCAGAGTGATATTTTTACAACGTATGAACCAAGCATCTTCCCACAGATAATCAGATGGCTGCGGGTATTGGCTTACGAATCCAGACGGATATTTGCTGTGTGGGTTTTCACTAGACCAACGTTCGGATATTTCTTTCATCATGTTTTGTCCGTTTAGAATAAAACGAATATTGGGAATGGAGAATTTTCCACGCGTGGCGTTGTTGACAATTCGGTCGAACATGCCGTAAAAGAATATATTCAGATCGAAGCCTTTGTATTCGAATGTATTTCCAAATCCGATTGAGAAGCCCGGATCGTATGTTCCCAATAATACGATATCCGCTTCATCGATAATCCCGTCCGGGGCATCTGTGTATTGAACGTTTCCGTTTTCATCGGGTATAAGGTTCCCGAAGTCGTCTCGGAGATAACCGTTTACGTCTTTTATTTTATATTCACCGGGCAGCAGGTTGGGCATGGAAGTGGGAGGTGTCTCGTCTATACCCAGAACTCCGTCGGATAGGTATCCGTAGTGAGCTCGAATGGGATCATTCGCTTTTTGCCAAGGGCTTAGTTCGTCTTCGGGATTACGCTCTTTCCAACGGTCTACATATCGGGTGAAATTAAGTTCAGTGTCCCATTTGAATTCTCCTGTAAAATTTCGGCTTTTCAAGGAGATTTCTATACCGGTACTTTGAGTTTTTCCGATGTTGGCGGCTACCGTAGATACTTCCATGAATGATTTTAGCGAGCGGTAACCCAAAAGGTCTTTCACTTCTTTTTTAAAATATTCGAATGTACCACTTAACCGTTGGTTGAAGAATCCGAAATCCAAACCGAAGTTAAATTCGGTTGTTGTTTCCCATTTTAAATCTGGGTTGGCGATTTGCGATTTTGCCGTTCCGGTGTTAATCGAATTGCCAAACACATATTGTTGCCATGCTGCCGTATAGTATTCAAAGGCGTTATTCCCGATTTCACTGTTACCCGTCTGACCTAAACTTATTCTCATTTTTAAGTCGGAGAGGAAGTCGACGTCTTTTAAAAAGTCTTCCTGTTTGATACGCCATGCAAATGCTCCCGACGGGAATATTCCGTATCGATTGTTTTCACCGAATCGGTTTGAGCCATCGACACGAGCAGTGAGAGTGAAAAGATATTTATCGAACAAGTTATAATTTATTCGACCGAAGTAGGAGATGAACATAGTTTTTGACTTGTTGGAAGCTACCGTGGGGCGGGCTGCTTCTCCGGAAGCCAGTGAGTTGTATTTGAATATATCGGTGAAAAATTGTGAATTGGCGGCAGAGAATCCTTCATTGTTGAAATCTTGATAGGAATATCCTGCTAAAATATTGAACTTGTGCGCTTTTGCAATATTGAAATTATAGTTTACGGTTGCTTCTAACAAGCGGTCGAATTGCTGTGCCATACTTTTGCTGGCTTTTCCTCCTTCTTGCTTACCGTATAATGTAGTAGTGGGTATGTAGGAATTTCTTACACCGTTTTGGTCATCGAATCCTATATTGATTTTTGCAACCAATCCTTTTATAATTTCTGCTTGAAGAAAAGCGTTCACCAATAATCTTTTAGTTTGTGTATAGTCATCTATTTCGAGCATGGAAACAGGATTGGGTACAGTAGTCATTCGATCGCTTTGTGCATAATCCCCGTTTTTGTCTCTGACAGGAGTCGTCGGGTCGTACGACATAGCCGAGTTTATCAATCCTGAGTTTTCGAAGTCTTCTGTTCCCAATGGAACATTCGAGGACTTGATGTAACTTTGAGTCGCATTGATTCCGTATTTGAATATTTTATTTATTTGATGTTCGATGTTCAGGCGTCCGGTATAGCGGGTGAAGTCGCTGTTTCTAACAACTCCGTTTTGATCGAAGAAGTTGAATGATGCCATGTATTTCAGGTTGGAAGTTCCGCCAGATACCGATAAATTGTGTTGGTGAATCATACCTTCTCTGGTAATTAAGTCATACCAGTCGGTTCCTTTCCCCGCATTTTTTATATCTTTTGCGTCATAAGGATAGACGATGGGGTCTTTTATCGACGATGGGTTCGTATTTCCGTATGGATATACTCTGTTGTTATAGAGCCATTGCTCTTTGGCGAATTTGTTGGCTTCGGTCATGAATTCTTCGGCTGTCATCATTTCCGTCTTGTTGGCAATTTGTTGGACGCCATAGTTTGCGCTGTAATTGACAACGGGTTTTCCCTCGCGTCCCTTTTTAGTCGTAATGATGATAACACCGTTCGCAGCTCTTGCTCCGTAAATAGCCGTGGAAGAAGCATCTTTTAGAATCTCTATGGATTCGATGTCGTTGGGGTTGATAGAGTTCAGAGGATTACGAGACCCGAAATCGCTATATCTGTTGTCTGCTGCCGGTTCGACTTGGGATCCTCCTACTGGAAATCCGTCGATGATGTATAAAGGTTCGTTTCCGGCTCCGGTAGATGCTTCGCCTCGTATACGTAGAGTGACGCCGCCACCCGGTTGTGCGCTGTTTTGAACTGATGTTATCCCGGCGGCTTTTCCCGATAACATGTGAGAGATCGATGTGTTGGCTGCCATCGGAAGGTCTTCGGTTTTTACCGTGGTAACAGCTCCTGTCAGGTCGCTTTTTTTCATACTGCCATATCCGATAACGACCACTTCGTCGAGGTCATTTATCTTTTCTTGTAGGGTGGCGTTCAATATATTCCCTTTTCCTAATTTTAGTTCTTGGGTATCGTAGCCTACATAAGAGAATTGTATAACCGATTTGTCGGGTACAGTTAAAGAATAATACCCGTCTATATTGGTTATCGTGCCTTTGTTGGCTCCTTTTGCAATGATACTTACCCCGATGAGCGGTTCACCTTGTTTATCGGTTACTCTACCGGAGATTTTTTTGCTTTCG
>ENA-OOQO01000546-OOQO01000546.1-human-gut-metagenome-genome-assembly--contig:-NODE-546-length-22683-cov-2.888501_pt1 | contig 22683 bp, 51 predicted proteins | sample MGYA00241088_ERZ501162 | MGnify/ENA primary metagenome ERZ501162 (study PRJEB25962, sample SAMEA2042497) | human gut metagenome | biome: human gut; feature: human-associated habitat; material: faeces... | reverse complement strand
TCTCACAGCCCAGCGAATCTCTGTCTTTACGAGTGCACTTTTAAAACCGGCACTACTCTCACTCGTGCCCTCGCTCTCTGTCCTGCTATGATTTAGTCGGCCTTTACGAACAGCTCCATGCAGTCCGCACAGATGACCCGCACTTCCTTGGTGCTCCGGATGATGGTACCGCACTTGGGGCATATCCACCGCCGGGTGCTGCTCTTGGCTTTGGGAGGTTTCGGTGCTCCGGTCTGACTGCTGCCGGGTGCCTTGCTGCCTGCTCCGGTGCCTGCCATATCCGACCATGCCAGCCGCTCGCCCATCTGGATATCCTGCCAGCCTTGGAAGATGATGAAGTCCAGCAGCTCTTCGGACGGGCTCGTGATGGTCCAGCCGTATTTCTCGTGGTGGTCGACGGTCAAGCCGTGTGCCTCGGCCTGCTCCTTAAAGCGCCGGTTGTGATAGACTCCGTTGTTGCTGGTGTCCTTGATGCCGGTCTCCATGCAGTATTCGTGCACCATCTCATGTAAAAGGGTGGAAGCGGTCTCTTCGATGGGACGGTCAAGGGTAGCCGACGAAATATTGATCTCGTACTTGTTTTCGCCGCCTGCCTGCCAGACCTTGGAACAGGTGATATGACCGTATGCGGACGGGGTCTTTTTCAGGCTGATGATGGGCTCGGGCAGCTTGCCTGCAAAGTAGTGCTTGTTGAGCTCGCGGAACATCTTTTCCAGCTGACCAGCAGCGCGGGAGGTTTTGACAGTCTGTTTCATGATTTTTCGAACCTTTCTATTGATAAAAAAGGCCGGGACAGGTATAATATTGGTGTAGCCCGCCCCGGCGGGTGTGTTGGGCTCTGTACAGCGCAAACTTTGGAAGGGGAGCGCTGTATGGGGCTCTTTTCAGGTGATGCTCAGGCGGGTGCCGATGACTGTTTTGCTGTACTGGTCATACAGGTCAGGAGCCACAGCCTTGATGGCTTTGCTGTCCAGTCGGGTGCTGGAGAAATCGGATAGACGGACTTTGTGGCAGCCTACTTCCAGATAGTTGGTGGAGCGCTCAGCCAGGGCCTCGCGGATCTGGATCTTCAGCTGTTCCTGTTCAGCCTGTGCGGCCTCGATCAGTTGGGCGGCCTCCTTGTACTGCTCGACAAGGGTCAGTAAAACGTTGATACTCATGTGTGTACCTCTCTTCAAATCGTTGGGTGAATGGTCGGATGTGAGAACCGGTGTTCCCGATGGCATGAGTATACTCCTACTTGCGCAAGTATGCAAGATGGAATGTTGCACAAAGAAAAGTGGGTAAAACTATGCAATTTGCGTACTTGAGCAACTATGCACTGCAAAAGACAGAAAAGCAAATATGATATAATAAGCATTTTCTTAAAAAACTGGCGTAGAAACGATACAAAACAGAACGAAACACCACTTGCTACACCACTACTACACCAATTTCCGCAAGGGCACACAATTTACACCACAGCGGTGCACTCAGCACAGTAGTCGAATCCGATTTTGAGTCTTAAACTAAAGGGCTATGATGTGACAATCTAAGCGCTCTCAGCGAAGTATTAAAATTGAAAATCGCATTTGAAACCATTAAGGCGTAGGGCAACCTGCACCTTTCTTGAATCTGCGTGGCATAAATGGTATAATTATAAAAACAGAAAATTGGTAGGGGACGCACAATGACAGAGTTTGAAGTTGAACGCATCAAGCAAGTATGCTCCATACTCAAGGAACAGAAAATCAGTCGCCGCGTCCTCATATGCGTCGTGGCCACTGGCATCATTTCTGAACAGGGCCAAAAGCGCAACCAGAAGAACGAAAACTTATGCTTTAGCCATACATTACCTCCTGTTTTTGTACATCAAACCTGCATATATAAAATATGTAATATCAGTTTTGATGTACAAAATTCATAATTTGTTAATATTTAATTGTACTTTGAATTCTGTAAGGTTCTATCAACCCCAATTCTTCTCGCAAAATATCTTTTAATGGTTTACTCGACTTGAAGCTATGGAGCGTAAGCGACATAGATTCAATTTGAGTAAACCTACGAGCGTCCTCAGACGCGAGATCCCTCTCCACGCCCTGTCTGGAAGACTGCTATAAATATCCACCACAGTCATTCAATCACTAACCCCTTTGCCGTATCCTGTATTGTATAGTTATCTACACTTATTATACCATGAGATTGCCAAAAATTCAATAGCTACATAATACAGGATACCGATATTCTTAGTGCCTATTATAATAAGGTATGGTTCTGGGAGGTATTGGGAGGTATTGTTCTCTATGAAGGACATCCAGATGCTCTATATGTTCTGTGTAAGCTGCCAGAGGCTACAATCATGCTCCTTATAGGTCTTTGGAGTCTCTGAGAGTGTTGTTCAGATACCAGATCATTCCATTTATGCCATTTATGGTGACAGGGGAGTACAGATGGGTATAAATAGGTATTTTATGCTCCGAAGAATGGTCATTTTTGGTACATTTAGGGTACACATCGGGAAAACCCGCATGAATCCTAGCTTTTTCGGCTTTTATTGGCTCAAAAAGGAACAAAATAATAAGTAAAAAGGTACAAATAAAAAGAAAAACTAGCTAAAATATAACGAAAATACGTTAAATTCTAGCTAGTTACCGAATGAGCTACCGATTAAAAAACAGCGATTTCAAACCATTTTTTGGTATTTTAGAGGGAAAGTGAGTGAGTTGCAGGTGAGTATAGGAGAGGGTATAGTGGTGCATTTTGGGATATTTTTGTCAGGGGAAAGTGTGCCCAGGGGTAGGAGTAGGGCGATTGGAGAGATGGAGAGAATAGGATTTTTGACAGATTAAAAGGGAGGGAAGTAGTAGTGTTGGATACCAATAGGAGAGGTATTGGTGAGGTGATTTGGTGGAATTGTTGATATAAATATTACGTTAAAACGTCATTTCTTGAGGATGAATGAGAAAGATGTACTGGTGGCTCGGCCTGCTGCATGAATCATCTGAAAAATGGAAAGTGCGCCCCATAGGATGGAAACCCGCTTTTGTGCAAAAGGCGGGATTTACTTTAGTTAGATAAAGCGCCTGTTTTGGTGGTATCCGAAGCAACTTTTTAGGCCGGGAATTTTACTACTTTTCCAGTATGTTTGTAGTGCTGATTTTTGCCGGAAATTGATTGCATTTTCTATGTTCGATTACACTTGTAACCATTTTGTAACTTTTGTAACTCTTTTGTAACTATTTCATTCTTGTTACTTTCTTGTAACTATTCTACCAAATTTTACCATTTGCCTTTATAATGTACCCATGTGCGCGTGCGCACACACACGCCCAGGCGCACACCCAGGGACTCTAATAGGTACGCGCGCGCGAGATCAAACTATTTTGGTATTTTCTGGAAAAATGGTTACAAAAAGGTTACAAAACGGTCTAGTCCCTTGCAAATGGTCTAGTCCGGTGGTAGAGTATAGGCACGGGAACGGACTAAACCGAAAAGGAAGTCCAAACCCGAACAACGCACGGTCGGAAGGTGCGAGAAAGTTCCCCGACAAATCGTCAAATGGCAAGCGGTCGTTCCCCGAACGGAAGGAAGTGCAAAAACAATTAGTACGGAACGGCGCTCAAGCATGATACCACGTTTAACAGGCGGGTCGAGAGTATGACGGTTTCGGACGTGTACACACAAAATCAGCCCTTCAATCAGTCGAACGGTTGAATAAATGGCACGGCGGGCAAGGCGGTCGGAATCCGTATTTGTTCAAGTGGTTCACCTTGCAAAACAGGTCGGAACTGATTCCAGATTGACGGAATGCGCTGGAAGGATAAAAATAATTTAACCGTTTTGAAAGAATCCTAAAACCCACGTTTTAGGCAACGTTTCAAACGCAAGCTATCAGTTTGTTACTTTTAGGCGGTACAATGCAACCTTGCATGGTTGAGAAAACAGAATATTTTTGCAAAGATACGCAATAGACGGCGCTGGACTTCAAAAGTTTGGCGCTTTTTGTTTGGACTTCAAAAGTTTGGACTTGTCGCAGACAATAGCAAAAATGGACGGTTTTCCGTGACAATTAAATAATAACAAGCATGGTTGAAGGGCTGTTTTGGCAGACAGAGGGTAAACCATGCTTTACAGCATACATATTTGCCCATCGTGGGCGAACCATAGGCTACAGGCAGAACCTGGAATTTTGTCTGTAGCACTTGGCTTGCTCATAATAGCAAGAAGTCCGTACACACATTATAACACATAAAAGGAGAAAATACTATGTCTACTACTACCATTCTGTCCGCTATCAACTTCAACGCTACCGCAGCCGCAGAGAAGAACCGCACCACCGGTGCCGCCGTTGCCCTGTTCAAGAAGGGTGGCAAGGAAGTCAACACCTCTGAGAAGGCTCTGGGCAGAGACTGCCTGAAGGGTATCACTGCAGAGCAGTACGAGACTTATTGCAAGGCCGTCCGTGCTGTCTATCTGGACGCTGATTTGCTGGCACGCTATGCCGCAGACGCGGACTCTGTTCAGAAGATTAAGACCTTCTACTTCAACGATCTGGCAAGACGAGCCTTACCACCGCTATCATGGGCGATACCTTCAAAGTCAATGACGTCTTTGCAACCTTCACTGTTGAGCAGTTCATTGAGCAGAGCGTGGGCAAGGTGCGTGCATTCACCGCTACCACCGCAGGCCACGGTTACGACACGGAAGCAGAGTCTCAGACCAAATTCGTAAAATGGGTTGAGGCATGGTTTAGCGCCAACGCAAGCGGTGTTGCTATGCTCTCTATGGCAGAGCGTGACCGCCGTGCAAGTGTCCGCAAGCTGTCCTCTAAGGTTGTGCGCCTTACTAAGAGTGTCGAGAATGCAGAAGAAGTGCTGTCCTCTGCAAAGAAGGAATTGGATTCCCTCAAAAGCAAGAAGGACACCAACGCAAAAACTCTGGAAAAGAAGATGAAGGCCGTGCAGGGCATGGAAAAGGATCTGGCAGACGTCAAGAAGAGCCTAAAATCTGCTCAGACTAAGCTGGCAGACCTTCAGAGCAAGGACTTCACCAACGACTTCAGCGCAGAAGAGATCCTGTAAGTGAACTACACAACCACTGTGAACACGCAAGAATTCTACATAGATGCTAGGCGACTAAGGGTACTAGGGAAGACGTAACCCTTACCACTACGGCAGAAATGCCGTCACTATCAATCGAAAGAAGGGAATACTATGCAAAAGTTTATGTGCAAGAACCATGCAAATCGTCAAATTAAGTTTGACGGTCATTCTGTGCCGTCTGGTGCATACTATGGTCAGACCGCAGAGGGATTGCGCTTTATCGCAGTCGTCAGAGTGAATCAGATCGGCATGGTTTGGCGTTCTGGTAAAGGTTTGGTTCCGTGGGAGAAATCCTATAATCAGACCGTTGTTGACTTCGTTAAGAGCGAACTTATCGGCGTAAATCCTGAGACCGTCCATTTTGATATGACAGTGAAATCAGAACGCAAGAAAGCTGGACGCTACGCAGCACGTTTTGCGGGCACTGGGTCTGCTAGTGCAAATCACAAGAGCAAGAAGGCAGCGAAACACACTAAGGCTTTCCGTACTCGCACTGATTCCTTTACGGCAGAGTATAACAATGCATCCAGCCTGATCTATGGTGAAACTATCGAGATGAACAGACGGCCTCAGAAGGTCTATGGCAAGATTGCAGAGTACATGGATGGCAGCGGCGCTGGAAAAATCCGTGGTGATATGCGTCCTCTTGAGCCTGTTTTTCCTATACCTTCCGGTAGAAAGGCAAGGTGAATCATGTCAGCAACTGTTTCAAATGGTCAGAACTTGCGTAAGAGTAAAAAGTTTGCTATAATTGCATCAAAAGGTGGTGCGACTATGGCAGATGGTAAATATAGAGCTGATTATCTCAAGCGTATGGAAACGAATAGTCAGCTTGCAATCAAGATTCCGAAAAAGCTTTTTGAGGATTTCTCTACAAAAATTGAGCAAGAGGGAACAACGAAAAGAGCTGTACTTGTGCAATTGATTGAAGATTATACCTACAATTCCTAAGAACCACAATAACCCCCAACAACAAACGCCTTGTGAATTTATCGCAAGGCGTTTTCTTTATGCTTTGCTTTGCATAAATATGCAAATATTATGCAGAATATGCAAAACGAAAACACGTCAGAAGGAAAAATACAATGAAAAAATACGTAATCTTTGTTGCCTGTGAAGAGGATAAGGACCCCAATTTTGGTGGTCGTTACATTCTCTACACGGAAGAGGAAGTGAATACCCTGGGTGGTCTGGACGCTGTTCTTGCCAAATTGAAGGCAGAAGGCGAGATCATCACCGGTATTCAGACTGGTGAACAGTGAAAGCAAACACAATAAAAGAGGAGATTTACCATGGCAATTATTTCTATTGAATCAGCTCTTGATGTTGCCATAACGTTTGGTGACACAGAGCTTGTGAAAATCTATCAGGAAGCCCTGGCGGAAGCCGGTGTTGAATACGTCAGCACCGCAAAATGCTGGATTAAATAAGAAAGGATGTTTGTTATGAAATCGCTTCTCATGTTCTTTGGTTACTCGGCATATCAGGCAGGTTGCATTGCGCCAATGATGTGGGTTTTCGTTGTTGGTGTTGTCGCTATGGGCGTGGCAGAATGGAAAGGGTGGTTGAACTGATGAAGAAGTACGTCATGTATGAAGCTCTTGGAACGTGGTATATCACCACGGCAGAGAACCACAACCGCTATATTGAGGATGCACGGCAGATTCACAATCTTGGCCGTGATTTTGAGGAAGCGAAGGCCATTGTTGATTACAATTGGCACGGCTTTGATGATGTTGAGATCATCCAGAAATAAAAGATATGTTTTAGAAAAGGAGATGTTTGTATGGAATGGACTGGTGAACGTAATGAAATTTTCAAAGGTCTGGATGCACTGTATATTCCTTACAACGAAGGTTGGGACTGTCATGGAAGAGCAATGTGGCGTGTATGCAAAGTGAAGAATTTCGATCGTATTCGCCGCATTGGTAGTGATGCTGTGATGTATTATGGAACAATCTATGACGGTCGTCAGATTTGCTACACGGAAGAAGATGCTTGGGATTATATCAACAATTGGCGCACGTTTCGTAAGCCTATTTTCCCGCTTGAAAAGATTCCAAATTGCTTTGGTAAGAAGCTGTTTGCCTAAAATCAGTATTTTAGTAAAGGAGAAGCGACAATGAAAAGAGGTCAGTATTTTATGAACGATGAAACCGGTGTTATCACCAACATTTATCGTGAGGCTGTTGAATGGTTTCAGCATGGTGCAAGTATTTCCATTTGGATTGACGGTATTTTTGTATGCCGTTGGGATCACTGATAAGAAAAGGAGAATAAAAAAATGCGTGCTACTGTTGAAGTGTATGAGAACAATGCAGGCGGTATCTGTGTTGCAGTCTTTGGTTAGAATGGTTTGACGAAACTGTTTGTCGTTAGAACTCCCTGTAATGACAATGATAGAGTAGAATTTACCAAAACATTCTACCAAGAGGCACAATATGGGTGCCCTAGTATGGATGAGGATGATTACAACGCAGCAGATTTTTCTGGTCTGTCTATGGATGATGCTTACGCAGACATCTGTAACAGCAATCTAATTGCAGAGTTTTACGACAATCGTGTTGTAAACCTGTATCCGGCAGACATGGGTGTTGCCGGAATGAAGCTGTTTGGTATGGCTTGACCGTACATTCACAAAACGGTCATGAATAAACAACATATCAACGTACCAAAATGCAGCGTTAATAAAATCTACATTTTAGTGCTTGACAAAATCAGAGGTATCCTGTATTATGTAGCTAGAAAAGGTAGTCCGTCATAGGACTTTTATTTTTACCGTATAGCTATATAACACAGGATACGAAAGAAAAGGAGAGCCAACTGCTATGGCTATGTACAAAACTAAGAAGGATGCAGCTTACGCATGGGTTCAGGAATTTAATGCGATTCCTCAGAGCGTTATTGAAAAGCTCGCCAAGGTCGATTTGGAAGAGAATGGCGAAGGCATTACTGAAATCACGCCGCCGTCTTGTGGTGATCGTATCTATATCTTTAGCGGTGACCACTATGGTGAAAATGGTGAGATTCGGAGCTACAACGAAGATGACAACACTTACAAAATTTGTCTCGACGGCACTGGTGAGGAAGTTGATGTCAGAGAAGATGATTTTGAAGTCGAGCGTGACGACTTCTTTCCGATGTGGGGAACGATGTGGCAGTTTAGCGACAGTTGCGACAACTGGTGGCTTGAAAATCATCTTCAGGAAATGGCAGATTGCGGATTTCGTATCTACGAGCAAGAGGATTTCGAATACGTTTTCGGCATTGATGGCTGTGGGTACGACTTTTACGAATCTCATTGGATTCCGCTTTATGAAAAGCGTGGATTCCATTGGGACGATGAGACTGTAAAGATGAGACTGTAAAGGAGATGAAAGAAAATGCGTAAGTACACTCGGAAAGAACTGAAGAATATGGTTGCCCTTGGAATGGCAGAGGATGTTACTCGTGCAAACAATGAAGATTATGAAAAGATTATCAAAAGAGAAGGTTATCTTTCTCAGGTCGGATATTCCTCTGGCGTTTATGGTTGTGACGGAATGTTACTGAGAGGTTATAAAACAGGTGGTTATTATGCAGTGACTTCAAGAACGTCAGCCATTTATATTTTTGGTTAAGGGGTGAATGCTTTGATTATTGATAGCATTCTCGATCGTCGGGACGGAAGGCACTACAGCGCATACGACTTCTATCTTGAAGTCAGAAAGTATGAACGCCTGGGTGTTGGAACTCACGGTGAAGATATCTCGTTGGCAATGGACTACGGTGACAACCGTGACGTGCAACGTGTCCTGTGTCAGTACATCCAGCGCAATGGATACCCGGCAGATATTGAGGACTACATAAGAAGTCAGATCTGGGTGGTATAAGCAGCAGATGCTAGGTGATTAGCGGTACTAGGGCAGACATAACCGCTACCAATGCGAAAGCATGAGAATATAAAAAAGGAGTGTTAAGTATGACAGTGTTTGGATTGATGTGCTTGTTTGACAGTTGGAGTAAAAATCTTGTCGTCAACGATGAAAATTTGGAACCGATTCTTAAGGGAAAGACTGTTCTCAAAGTCTTTGAAGAAAGAGAAAAGTATAAAAATATTCTCAACAAAGAAGTGATGGCATTCGGAGTTTACGATGATGACATTTGTGTAAGAGTGTAAAATCATGCTTTTATGAGGTGATAAAAATGAAGAAAAAGATACCCGTTATTTTCAGAAAGATAGACGGATACATTGATGGGTTTCTTCCTACACTTCCGCATTCGTATGGCAGGGTCGAAAGCTATTGTCGGAATGAAGGACATAATGAAGCGGATTACTTTTATGCAATCAAAGGTAGGCTTGCTACTGAAGATGAATATGAAGAAACGCTAAAAGAACTTCGTGCAATTTATGAAGATGATGAGTACGAGTTGGTTGTTCGTAAGAAGATTGCAACATACTGGAAAGCAAATTTTTATGAGGTGTAAAAATGTATTCGGAAAAGGAATTTATTGAAGCATATTGCTGGATGTTTTACAGCACAAAGAAGAAAGCACGAGAAGTTTACTCTTTGCGAATCCATGATAATCCTGAGTATGTTCATCAGATGATTGCCTATTACAAATCGAATTGTAAGAAGGCATTTTACGAAGATTGAGGTGATAAAAATGACTGAGAAAGATAAGCGTGTTTTGAAGTACGCAATCGATAATCTTGTTCTTAGAGAAATCGAATTATGCAAAGGAAGTTATAAAAGTAACCTTGAAAACAAAGCGAACCGTGAACGAGATCGTGATTTGATTATTTATGGCATTCAAAGCGTTTTATATGAGGTTGAACGTCTTGAAGAACGGGAAAAGGAGATACTGGAGAAAGCCAAACATGAAGTGGTTCAGTTTTGATTGAGGTGATAGAAATGGATATTAACATAAACCATCTTAACAGTAGAAAAGAATACATGGAGCTTGTTTATCACAATTCTAGTCCGGTTGATTTTTGGGAAGAAGTGCGAAAATTTCACAAGGAACGTGAGCAGGAGGAAAAAGAACATGACCAACACTGAAAAGAATATCGTTCTCGCGGCTCTTTCTTCCTATCGGCGTAAGCTGATGGATCAGAGTGTTTCATTTCTTAGAGCTGGTAACCATGAGGATGCAAAGCAGTCAACGATGGAAGCAGCCAATGTGAATGCACTGGTGATTAAGTTCACAAGAGAAAAGGAGTTTGCAATATGAGAAACCTGTCTAAACAGAGCCGTAAGAAAATTTTTGATTTGATCAAACGTGATTGCACATTTGTTGGCTCTTACGATTTGGAACATTCTGAAGAAAGTGTTTTGACTTATCTCCCGAAGCCAGGCACACAGATTCACAAAGATGTTGAAGAGGTTCGTGTCATAAAGAACCGCAAGACTGGAAACTGGGTTGAATCCGTTGTTGATGTGCGTTGGTATTACGGTATGACTTGCGCTGATGCAGAGATGATTGAACGCAAATATCAGTGCAAATCTAACAAGTGAGGGTGTGGAATATGAATAGCGAAAATAAGATTGTTGTTACTAGCTGGAATGGTAAGTCTTGGGAAATGACACCTGAACAGATTGAAGCAGCGTACCGTTACAAAGAGCATCAGTATCGTATTGAAGATGCAGAGAATCAGCTTGATGGCAATGCTGATTGGATTGAGGAAGAATACGGTTATTCTCACGATGAGATTATGGATTTTGCTGACGAATTAGCAGAACGATTCGAGGATAAATTTGATTGCAATGTATCAGAAAATGATGATTGGGTAGCACGTATCATAGAGATGTTTGACGCCGCAGGTAGAAAGGAGAGCAACGATGACTGATCCTTGCCGTTATTGTGTAGCACCGGAGCGTTATCCTGGTTGCCACGACCATTGCGAAAAGTTAAAAGCCCATCGTGAAAGTGATGAGTATAAAAAGCTGTGCGAATATAAGAATACATACCTAAAAAGCCATTCGACAGCAAGCTCTACACAGATTAACAAAGCGATGCGGTACTTCAAATGTAAAGGTTATAGCCTTTATGGATTCAAGAATGTTGGGAGTGTGTAAAATGTATGTGATTGTAGAAGATTTAACAAATCAAAGAGTCTGTTGTGAAAACGCAATCTTTATTCACGGAACTGTTGAAACTCTTGTGGACGCTATTGCGGCAGCGAATAAAGCATATGAAAAATGTGAGAAGCAATATTACGGAGAATGTAATGTGGACACCGATAAATATAAAATGCTCTCTAGGGCAAAAGTTTCTCCTTTTCCAGAATATGTTATCGGTGAAGAAAGCGAAGGCGGTTGGGACTACCATCGTTATTTTATGGTCATTAAAACAAATGATGCATGAGGAGTGATAAAAATGAGAGAATTTGAAGGTTTTATTTTTCCTAACGGAAGAATTGTAGCGATTCCTGAAGAGGAATATATGGCAGCTATCGAATCAGGGAAAGAAATTCTTGTGTTTTGTGGTGGATGGGCTGGTGGATACGCTAGAGCGTTTGGTGCAGATAAGGAACAGGATATTTATGAGCCTGATAAAACTTGTTACATGGTCTATTCGTATGATGTTATGGATAAGACCTTTACGCCAGAAGATATGAAGCGGTTCGCTAAAGTGATTGTCACAGATGGTATCCGTGTGTACATGAAAACAGGTGAGTCGGCCAGTGATTATTATTCTGGAACCTTCTGTGACTGTGATACGAAAGACAGGCTCGAAGAACATTACCCTGACACTTGTAGCAACGATATTGAACAATACGATTTCAGTGATTGTCAGACAGTTGATTTTGATATGACGGTTCGTATGCTAGGCGCAGATGATAAAGATTATGAAGGTATGGTAAAGATGCTCAAGGAGATTTTGAGGTGATAAAATGTGGGTTTTAGCTAAATGTCAATATTCAAATGATAACAAGATTGGATATGCTGTATTTTACGATATTGATAAGCTTGGGTGTGTAACACTTATGTTCAAAATATATGAAGATACAAATTCTATTGAGTTCTTTTATTGTCTATTAGAAGTGAGCACTCGGCTAGAAAAGAAAACGTGTGAGAATATCCTAAAAGCCTATTTGAAAGAGAAAGGGATTTTTGTAGAGGATTAACTATGTGGGATTTAATTAAAGATGAATACTCTGAAGAATATAAAATCGGAAGAGCAAAGTTCAAGAACAAACAAACAGGTCATTACTTCACAATCATGTATATGGTATTTAGTTTTTATATTTCTTTTTATTATCCAGAGTATTCTTTCTTTTTTGTTCTTCCTACCGCAAGAGATAAAGAAGAAATGAAAGAAATTATTATTTTAAGACATTCTAAAACTTTGGAGGAATGATTATGTGGGATTTAATAACAAATAATTACCACGAAGAAGATGGAACAGGTTACGCCTTGATGTTTAACACAAGCGATAGGTATTATCTTGATGTTATGTACAGGTGTAGGCCGTTATACAATTCGATTCGTGCTTTTTATTCTCTTAATATTTCGGAGAATAAAAAAGAGAACATCGAAGAAGCACTTGTAAAAGAACTGAGAAACAATGGAGTTTTAAGGAGTGAAGATTATGTGGGATCTGAGGGAAGTTCACGCTTGTTTTGATGGTGAAGGTTGGGTTTGGAATGAATCTTTTCATCACAAGAATGTGTTTTTAGGTGAGAATGAAGATCCGAAAGAAATCTTTTGGCAGGAATGTCAGATGTTCTTCCTTCAGGATTATCTAAGCAAGTGTGAGATTGTAGATGACGGCGACATTCTGGAACTTCAGCTGAAAGATTCCGGTGAACCAGTTCTCGCTATGATGATTACAGAGTAAAGGAGAATGAATTATGACACGGTTTTATCTTAACGCAGGTGCTCTTGGCCGTTGGATGCACCAGAATAAAGCACAATACACTGGTGCTTACGTTGAGGGTGTTTTGGTTGATAGTTTTGTCGTTGAAACAAAGCGTGGTGTTGCAGCTATCTATGAACACTTGATATTTCTAACAAATTGATGTAAAAGGAGAGTTTTATTATGGCTATCGTAAATGGATTTGATACTCAGAAACTGCGGTATATCCTCTTTGGTGATAGAGGTTATGAGATATACAAGGAAAACGATTTTTACTACCTAAGTAATGGATATGTTCTTGTAAAATGCGATTTTGATGTTATCGCTAAAACACTGTCAGATTTGCCAGAGTTGAAGGTTCCTAATAATGGATATGGTTATAGGTTTGATGAGAAAGATGGTTGGTCTGATTCTGATATTACAATGCTCCACAAATATTTTGAATACGTAAATCCTAGCCATTGTTCATATTGGGAAAAATTTCATAATGTAAAAGAATTTAAGCAAATCTACTATCAGGAAAACAGAGACGGCTGTTTATATACTTATCCGTGTATTATTTGCGAATTGGATAATAAAAATAAGGCTTTACTAAATGAGAAGTATATAAATATTCTAGCTAAAGCGAAAAAGTGGGGTTGGTTTGCAGAGTGCAAGGATAGTTTAAGCTGCGTTCACTTTATGAATAAACAGAACACTCTTGAAGCATGGATTTGCCCAATTCGTTACAAAGAAGGTGCTATCTAATGTATTACCATCTTGAATATTCTGTCAGACACTTTACGTACGGCGATACATATAGAGGGCATGAAATCTATCCCACAAAAGAGCTGCGTGATGCAGAGCTTGACTGGATGAAAACGTGTTACAGCAAGCCTACAGAGCTTGTCTATACAACGTATGAAACCGAAACGTTTGGTGAAGATAAGATAATAATATAAAGGAGAATGAATATGACGACACATGAGATTGCAAAGGATTTCGTCAGTACAATGAACCCGTCAGGCTGGGACGGTGTTTGTTATAAATTTAAACCGATTGATTTTCACGACGAGGTTTGGAAATCATATAATATCGACAACCATCCTGAAATCGACATTGATATTCATTTCGAATACGATGGCAACGATGATGGTTATTGGTATGTTTGCGAAGCGGTTGACAAAGATACTGATGAAAAGATTGGCGAAGGAATCTGGGGCTCTGATGTGAATTCTATTGATGGACTAGAAATTGCAATTAGAGAAGTGTTTATGCGCTTGAATATTGATCTTTAATAGAATCGAGGTTTTAGAAAATGGAACGAACTATGAATAATAAACTTATGGAAGCAGCACAGGTTCTTATTGAAAATGGAATGAGTGCAGATGATGCGTATGTTGTCTTGCAGGCGCAGTGCTATATCCTTTTGGATATAGAGATTGATGATTATCTCACAGATGAAGATTATGAAGAACTCGAAGATTTTGAAAAGAAACTTAGCGATACAGAGGAGAAATGATTATGAACATCAATGAAATTCGTTATTTTGAACGCAAAATGACCGACAGCGCATTTGACGATGCGGTGAAGTACGATCCAGCGATTGCAGTTCGTGCAAAGCGAGCATGGGTTATGAAGATACAAGGGCTGATTTCGTTCCGGGAGTACATTTCTTGCTTGCAAGATATCACCGGCAACGCACGACTGTTCTGGAAATACCAGTTTTGAGGTGACGATATGAAAATCATTAAATTTGATATTACAAGTAATGGAACACATCTTTGTCAAACACCAATTCGTGAGCAAGCTATGAATTTCGCAAAAATTTACGCAAAGAAAAACAATACGAATGTTAGTGTTGTTGCTTACTTTAATGATGGCAGATCAAAAAAAGTAATCGTAAAAGAAAGTGGCGAAGTTGATAAAGTTTGGCAAAATAAAATTCAATAAAACAGTTCTTCTAAAAATATGAAAATATAAAGGAGTAAAACAAAATGACTACTAACGATTCTATGACCGTAATAACCTCTAAGCCCTTCGGTGCACTGAATGTGGATGTGTACCAGAATGATAAACATCAGTATTACATGACCCGTGAACAGATTGGCACGGCGCTGGAGTATACTTCTCCTGTTGTTGCAATTAAAAAGATTCATGACCGTTATGCTGACCGGCTTGACGCACTGAGCTCGATTACCAATTTGGTAACTGAGGTCGGAAATCACACGCAGATGCGTCAAACTTAAGGTGTTTATTTGTGGTATCGGAGGCAAGGCGGAAGAATAAAGGTGGTGAATAACGATGAAGATTGATTTGACTCTCAATGAAGCACGAGTTATACAAGACGCACTTGATGCGACAAGCCTATGTCGGTCTGGATGCTATATGGGTTATAAGAGCGGAGACAAAGATCTGTGTTTTAGGCTTGATAAAGATGGTGATTGGTTCTGTAAGCTAATGCGTGAAATTGATTCCATCAATAGCAAGATTGAGGACGCAATGAACAAAGATTGATAAAATCCGGGTTCTTGTGGATACTTAACAAAAGGATGTACAGACCGATGATATAACTATTGATGACGTAGGATTATTAGTAAAATTTTGGTAATTTTGATAATTGTATTGTATTTGATCTTTGTGCGGTGTATGCTTGAGACAACCTCAATACAAACGGTCAAATCAAAAGACATGTGAGGTTAATATAATGTGGATTATGATAATATCGTTTATTGCATTTTACTTTATACTGCTTGTTCCTTTTGGGATTTTTATAATGGGGCTACTGAAAGTGGCGTCTATTGCAGATGATCAAAGTGAGCAGTGGGCAGTGAGACATGGAAAGTGTGGGCGAAATGAATGATTTAAAACCGTGTCCGTTCTGTGGTGGGAAAGTTACCATTGCAGAAACAGGGACTGATGCAAAAAAGTGGATGTTTATTTCGAGAGCGCACGGAGAAAACAAATGCACTTGTCGTGTTTTTATGGAAAGTGGGGAGTATTGGTTTGATTGCTCCGAAAAGGATAAAGAAAGAATTAAGGCCGACCTTATCGAAGCATGGAATAAACGAATTTATAAAAGTTAAGATTTAGGAGGATATATGGATTTCATAAGCATTGATGAGATTCGTGTTGGTGACGAAGTTGGCGTAGTTCGGCCATTACCGAATGGATGCCATGGGCATTTCCCGCCTGTGTTTTATATTGTAAGGAGAATTACGCCCAAGAAAACGAAAGTAGAGATGGACAATGGGCAGACATTCTTGGTGAAGAATGTTAAATTTTGCCGTTCTGATAGAAGCTGAGATTTAAGGGTTGAACAATGAAGATTGTAAATAATCGAGAGTTTGATAAAGAATATTTCGAAGCCAAAAAGAAGCTTTATGGAACGGATATTGAACTTATTCAAGACGGGGACGGAATTGATACCCCAATGAAGGTGAAAATTGCAATTCCGGGAGTGATGATGGATTTTGAGGAAGCAGCAGTGTTTGCAGAAAAACTTTCCAAAGCTGCAAATATCGCAAAAGATTTTAAGTACAACGGATATTTTCTGGATTGGAATGACTGATGTTTACTAAAACTAATCTTTTAGGGGAGACGATAATATGAAGAGAAGAGTTATAAAGGAAGTTAAATTTAGAGAGGCGAAGCAGTATATCGACAACAATCTGGGACCAACTGAGTTTTTGGCTCTGTGTTATGATTTGTATGATTTTGAGCATGGAGTAAATAATAAGCCGAATGGTCCATTCAATAAGACTTTGGATATTCTTGGAATGTGGGATGAAACGGATTCTGTGGCTGCAGCAATAATAGACTCCGCGCACAAGATGTTTGGAAAGATGGTGTTTATGCTACTGGAAGACAACGTGACGGAATATCTGGACTATGATGCGGATTGTTTGCATCGTGATTGATAAAACCAATATTTTAGGAAAGGAAGTATGAACTTATTATAAACAAATTATTGATAAATAATGAGCAAAAGATTGCCATTATATGTATGATGTGCCTGTTGGCTGGAAACATAGCATTGAAAGTGATGCCAAAAATAGAAACAGAAGGCTTACATACATATTATAATAGCCATACCAATCAAAGCGTTGCGCACGCAACAAAAGAAAGAGACGAAGAAAAGGACGACGAGCCTGTGATCTTCGTAAAGGAAATTGTTGAGACGCGGGTTGTGAATTTCAGCCAGGGTAAACATGAACTCACAGATGACGAGCGTGCTCTTGCTGAACAGATTGTTGCTTGTGAAGCAGGTGCTGACAGCTTGGAAGGTCAGATGGCCGTGGCTCAATGCCTTTATAATTCTGCCGTGCTTGATGACTTGACCATCCAACAGGTCTTCAAGAAGTATGGGTACAGTACCTTATATAATAGGAAGGTGACAGCAGAGAACGAACTGGCCGTGTCCATGGTGTTTGACTATGGCGCTAAAATTTCAGACAAGCCAATCCAATGGTTTGTGACCCCGGCAGCAGCTCCTGGCAGGTGGCACGAGCAAGGAGCAACGTTCGCTGGTAAATTTGGCGCACATAGGTTCTATTATAATGCGAAGTTGGTTGTGGATGATGCCGAGTGAATGGTATCATCTAAAATTTTAAGCTTTTACAACAACAAAAAGATGTATAATATATTGACTAAAACAAAATGGTGTGTATAATATATCTTGAAAGTTGTTTATGTGAGCGGAAGGCGGTATTTCAATGAGTGAGAAAAAGGTTTTGGAAATTATACAGGTTGAAAACTTTTTGAAGTACATAAGAAAAAAGCGAGTGTGGGTCTGCTTTGTTTACAATGGTGTGGATGTTCACATGGTCTGCAAAAAGATAGACGACATTGGTGTAGAGACGCATGGGATTGTCAAAGGTATTGGATTTTTTGGAAACGAAAGTCATATTGAGTTGCGGAAGGAATGCCATGAAGTAAGGATGGTGGAGCTTAGGCCGGGTGCTAATGAAAAAGCATATGAAATGATCTTCGATAATACCAGCGTTTTCGTATCAGAGAATCCTGAGTTGTACGGGCACTAGAAATATTTTCAAAAACCTCTTGACTTCTGCAATTGTATCCTGTATAATGTAGCTATGGAACGGAGCTACACCATTATAGAGGAGAATGACTATGGATAACAATATTGACCCGAAGGTCGGAGAGGTTTGGTTGGTTGATCTATCCAATGCGACAGGTCATCAGCAACGCGGCATTCGACCGTTTGTTGTGACAAGTAACAACAAGCGTAACCTCTTCAGCCCAACAATCAAGGGGAACCCGTTATCTTCAAGAATATACAAGCGTTCTCCGGTTCATGTTCTACTCTCAAAGGAAGACTGTGAGTTCCTAGAGGTTGATAGTATCGTTCTTTGCGAAGAGACTGATACACTTAACAAAGGACAGTTCATCAAGAAGCTTGGTGTCTTATCGGAGCGTCAGATGAATATGATCGCAATGGCAAGATGCAAAGACGAACCGTTTTTGCTCGCAGCATTCCTGAGCGGCGTACAACATACTATGGAATTTCAGAATTTTGCCGCATTTGCTTGATTTTTTATAAGGTTTAATGGTACACTACATATAATAAGAAGGAGTGTGCCACTATGCTTACTGAAGAAAAAATCAAAGCTTTTGCCGAAAAGTATTCTGATAGAAGCGGTGAGTTTGTTGTATCGACACTTAACCATGTTATGGATTACGAGTCCGAGCGTGGGTATGAGTTGTTTAACTTCACAAAAGATGATTTTGTAAAGATGTTTGCTAGATACAATTGGGTGAATTCAAGTCGGTCGTTCAGAAATGTAAAGTCAATAATTACAGGTTACATCAAAAGTGAGGATCGAGCGAGCATGTATGACTTAGCCGAATTCTCAGAGGATGATGTGAGCTCGGACAACATGTACGAGGACAAGTATTTTGCGTCAGTTGATGAATTTGTTGACTTCTTGGACAAGTATGAAGAACCATATCAGATTCGTATGAACGTGATTGCTGTACTGTACTGGATTGGCCTTACTTCTGAAGAGGTTTCTAATCTGACGATTAACGATGTCGATTTTGAATCTCGTACCGTTCTTGGCAAGACTGATGTTGACGCGAGGCTGATGAATATCATCAAGCAGTGTTATGAAATGAAACAATATGATGCCCCAAATATGGGAGGATACAGAACGTTTTATGTCATAAATGGTGATTATATTCTTCGCAAAACAGAGGATAGAACTGGTGCAGACAGTGATTCAAGAATGTCTACGAATACGATTCATAGTTATTTCACACGCTTGAATGATATTCTCGAAAGAAGATATCATTCAAAGGCTTTAGACCGAAGACATCTGACCAGAAACGGCGAGTATGTAAAGGTTTATAACTACTGCAAAACTCATCCAGAATTTAATCTTACAGAACTTAGTTTCGGAAATGGTAAAGATCCTCTTGCGGACATTATCGGAAGAAAGTGCAGCAAGGTTGCATACATTAGTTTTCGGCAAGGATACAAGGGCTGGATCGAATACTTTCACAAAAATTAAAAACAGGGGGCTTCGGCCCCTTGATTTTAACATTGTAACTATATAACATAGGATACTTATTAGAAAGGGAAATGTAGATGAGAACGCTTTTGTTGTTCCGTGGAGCACCAGGTTGTGGGAAGTCCACCTATATTAAAGAGCATAATCTTGAGCAGTACGTATTGAGTGCTGATACACTTCGCCTTATGTGCCAGAGCGCACAGGAAACACCTGCCGGGCAGATGGAGATTTCTCCGCAGAATGATGATGTTGTATGGGAGATGCTTTTCAAACTGCTTGAGGTGCGTATGAGTCATGGCGAGTTTACCGTGATTGATGCAACGAATTCCAAGACGGTCGAAATGAATCGTTATAAGAATCTTGCAAAACAGTATCGTTATCGGATGTATGTTATTGACATGACTGACCTTCCGATTGAGGAGTGCAAACGAAGAAACGCTCAGAGAGAATGGCTGAAGCGAGTTCCTGAAGCGGCCATTGATAAGATGTACGCTCGGTTTGCTACTCAAAAAGTTCCTTCTGGCGTGACAGTTCTTCCTTCTACTACGGATGTGATGTCCGATTTGAGTTACTGTCCGAATGACTTCAACCAGTGGAAGAAGATCCATGTCATCGGTGATGTTCATGGCTGTTATACTTGTTTAAGTGAATACCTTGGCGAGATGAAGGACGACGAACTTTATATTTTCGTTGGTGATTATCTCGATCGTGGCATCGAAAACGTTGAGGTATTCAAGTTCTTGTGTGATGTTGTAAATAACAACCGCAAGAATGTGATCCTTTTGGAAGGGAATCACGAGCGTTGGCTGAACAAGTGGGGGCATGATGAACCGGTTCAGAGTGAAGAGTTTGCAAACTACACTCGTCCGCAGCTCTTTAAAGCTGGTATTGATAAGAACACTGCTCGTAAGATCTATTCCAGAGTCGGCCAGTGTGCCTACTTTGAGTATGATGGTAAGCGGTATTTCGTGAGCCACGGTGGTTTGAGTTATCTGCCTTATTTTCTTCCTTTCGTATCTGCTGATCAGATGATCAAAGGTGTAGGTCGCTATCCTGATATGTTAACCGTGGCTGAGTCTTGGGAAAAATCGATGCCTGATAGCTATATTCAGATCTTCGGTCATCGAAATGTGCAGGATATTCCTATTGATATGGGACATCGGTGCTACAACCTCGAAGGAAAAATCGAGTTTGGTGGATATCTCCGTTGCGTGGAACTTGAACACGGTCAGCCCGTCAAGTGTGTAGAAACCAAGAATGATGTATTCCGAAAAGAGGAACCAAAGACCGAATCTGCCGTTGAAATGAAAACTGAGTTCGATAACGCAGAACTTGTTAGTAAGATGCGTCAAAGCAAATATGCCCAATTATGAAGATTTATGTAAAAATGTCAAGTTCGATTATCGACGATAGTACGTTACTTGAAGACTTTTGAGCATTCTTGCCCGATGTATTGCAATCGGGGCATAGATTATGATATAATACCTATAAGAGTAAACAGAAAGATGGTGCTTCAGATGGGCGGCAAAACGAGCGCGGCGAGTAAAAATAAGTGGAACGAAAAAACATACGACAGGATAAACCTTGTTGTCCGTAAAGGTCAGAAGGAGCAGATTCAGGAGTATGCCAAAGAGAAGGGGATGAGCCTGAACGCCTATATCAACGCCTTGATTCAGGCAGACATGGGCGAACACCTGACACCGGGGGTGGTTAAAAATTTGGAAGGGGACGCCGACCCGGTAGAATGAGATCGTTATTCCATCTCCCCAGACCGAATTGAATCTAGCAGCAGAAGGCCTCTGTCTTTCACAGAAATGTGATCGGCGGGGGCCTTTTTAGCGAAAAAAATAGCCTAACTTATGCAAAAGAGCACAGATCAGGTGGTGCGCTGCATTGATAGTTAATTATACCTATATATAATAGGGGAAGAGGGGGAGAGAGTAAAAATTATATAGTACAATGCGATACGTCTAGTTTGAACCTATGACCAATACAATGGTATGAACCAGTTTTTTAGTGCGAAGGGATGCACCGTTTAGCGGCTGTCATTACATTGAAACTGCTATCTCACCTGACCGTGCTATCCAGCGCTATAGACAACTATATGACCACACATTTTTCTGCCAGTGATTTCATCTGGGATTTTCAGGCGAAACTGGGCAATGTGTGGAAAAGATTAGGTTGAGTCGAAATTTTTTCTAAAACATAGATGAATACAATTCCTCGGATTTCTATTGATTCCCAGATGTAACCATGATAGAATAATAAGAGAATTCAGACGGCCACGTAGAAGAACTGGTATTCTCCATTTTGGGATGGAAGATACGCCTCGATTGCGGGTAAGGAGGTGAATCATGTGGGCTTGTGTCTGTTTGCGAGCAATAATGTGATAAATCATGCGGAAAACCAAATGATAGACCACAATAAAAAGCCCACTGCTGTTTACCTTGCTGGCGTGATGCGCAAAGGTGAAAATGAAGTGGGCTTGTTAGGGTTTTGCAAAAGTGTAAAATTCTGCATTCTGACAGCGCTGTGTATGCGGAGCTTGAGCTGCAGTGTGATGTTTTGGTTCTCGTTGCGGCTACATTGCATTTAAAATGACCTTGGGCGAAACCGTCGTCCGAGGGCTTTTGTTTACTTGGAAATCAGGAGATAAACGGTCTGTACGTCTTGGAAAAAGAGGAACGGCTATCTAAAAGGAGGGTGCTTGCGGGAACGGTGTGAGCTAAAGGGATTGCTTAAAAACGACTAACAATAAGAAACGTATAGACAAGGATTTATGTGAGGAAAAAATGGCTACGAATACGACTGGAATTGAGAAGAAAGTTGAAATTGACCGAAAAGAGAATCTGCACGACCATCGGCTGTACTGGTTCATCCGTCGTGCGCAGGATATTGTTTTGTCGTCGGTGGCGCTGGTAGTGCTGTCACCTGTTATGTTGATTACGGCGATTGCTATTGTAGTGGATGATCCGTCTGCTGGCCCGATTTTTTCGCAGGAACGCATTGGCCGCAACGGAAAACCCTTCAAGTTCTATAAGTTCCGCTCCATGTGCCCCAACGCAGAGGAAAAACTGGATGATCTGCTGGATCAGAATGAGATGGATGGCCCTGTGTTCAAAATCAAGGACGATCCGCGCATTACTCGTGTGGGCAAATTTATCCGTAAGACCAGCATTGATGAATTGCCGCAGCTGTGGAACATCCTGAAGGGTGATATGAGCATCGTTGGCCCCCGCCCGGCACTT
>ENA-OOQO01000535-OOQO01000535.1-human-gut-metagenome-genome-assembly--contig:-NODE-535-length-23009-cov-4.146946_pt1 | contig 23009 bp, 19 predicted proteins | sample MGYA00241088_ERZ501162 | MGnify/ENA primary metagenome ERZ501162 (study PRJEB25962, sample SAMEA2042497) | human gut metagenome | biome: human gut; feature: human-associated habitat; material: faeces... | reverse complement strand
CCTCGGACAGCCGCAAGAACAGGGATAAAGCCTGGATGAAGCGTCTTCAGATTATCGATTCCACTACCATCACCTTGTTCTCCAATCTCTTGTTCAAGGGTGTGGGGCATCATCCCAAGACCGGTAAAAAGAAAGGAGGTATCAAGATACATACCGTCATACATGCCAACGAAGGAGTTCCTTCAGATATAAAGTTTATTTCTGCTGCAACCAACGATTCCTTCATGTTAAGACCGTCAGCACTGAACAAAGGAGACATAATTGCCATGGGCCGCGCATACATTGACTATGAGAAGCTGGAAACACTCACGCTGAGAGGAGTTATGTATGTAACCAAAATGAGGAAAAACCTGAAATACTCTGTTATAGAGGATTGTATGTACTAGACTACAGAAGGATTTATGGAAGTACGGATACAACATGTTACGTTCTCAAAAGTACTGAAGGGTGGCGAAACCCTGACTCACCATGCCCGTATCATTACCTATGCCAATACTCAAAGGCATAAACTGGTTTCATTGCTCACAAACGACATGAAATCAGATCCGGACGAGATTATAGAAATTTACCGCAAATGCTGGGAGATAGAGCTGTTGTTCAAGCAGATAAAGCAGAACTTCCCCCTGAAATACTTCTATGGAGAAAGTGCGAATGCCATCAAGATACAGATCTGGGTGACTCTTATAGCTAATCTGCTGCTTATGATAATGAAAAGGAAACTCATACGTTCATGGAGTTTCTCCGGGCTTGTAACCATGATACGGATTACGCTTATGTATTATGTTGACTTCTACAGTCTGTTTAATCACCCGGAAAAAGATTGGGAAACGCTTTTAAGCGTAGATCGGAAAGAAGATTATCAGCTGTCTATCTTTTGACGGGGGCTTAGAATGACAAAACAAGACTCGACCATTGAATACACAATGGTCGAGAGGTATTTTTTATATGCAGTCAATTTTATCGGACAGCAATAGTTGTTTTTATGTTGGTAGAGTCGCCCAATTGTATTTGGGCTTTTAGATTTCCCCGTTTCGCTTTTTTTATTAAATCTATTTCTAAGTCGACATTTTGATTCCTTCATTTTGTAAGAATTTAGTTAGAATCAGTTGTATTCATTGCGTAGATTATTTCCTTTTGCGAATAGCATCCATAAAAAATAGAAGGGGATAAGTTGCCACCAGCCTGAGTGGCTCAAGTCATGACAGCGTTTGCTTCCTTGTGCTAGAATCATCCATACTGCAAATGGAATGATAATGATAGACCATTCCAACATGAAACAAACGATATAATAGATTAGAAGGGATAAGGTATACTCTCCTCTTTCAATTCTTCCGTTGAAAGAGAAAATAGAGGTAAGTTTATTGCGTATATTATCTTCTTGCAGATAAATCTGTGCATTGTGCTCTTCATGCATGCTTTCTTTATATTTCATGGCATAGTTTCTTTTAATAGCATGTATCTCCTGCTCCAGTTCATTAATCCGTCTCAGGTTTTCAGGGTTATCAACTTCTTTCACTACTACCTTTTCTATTATCTCTGGCTTGATGGGTTCGAGATTGGGAATAGAGAAAATGACGGTTGTTTCGCAGAGTGGGCAGTGGATGGTAATGCTTTCTCCTGGCTGGTATTTTTTTTCATCTATTTCGATGACGGATTTACATTCTGGACATGTTTGTTTCATGATGTTATTATCGTTTATTGTGGTTCAGATTTTATTACCATTTCAATTTTAGACTGACGTGACTCTATGTTCTTTTTCGTGGCAGTACGTTCTGTCTCAGATTTGGCTTTTTTCTTTTGAGTTAGAATTGTATCGGCACTGGCAGCTTTCTTTTGTAGGCTGTCCAGTTTGGCAGTTCCGGCCAAATCTGTCAGGGAAGGAAGTACAATTACTGTCATACCAATGAAAGCATGCTGTTTCAATTCCTGTAAATCCTCATTTTGTAGGCGGATACATCCTTCGGTGTCACGTGTACTGATTGATTCCGGTTTGTGAGTTCCATGGATGCCAATTCCTTTGTGACCGGGTACTTCTAGGCGCAAGAACCAAGGACCATATGCACCAGCTATCTCTCCTTCTCCGTCACCGAAATCATGCTTCCAGCTGGAGGCATCTTGTATGTCTGAGATATGGAAAATGCCTTCGGGAGTCTTGTTGTCACCTCGCTGTGTTTTATTGCCGTACCTTTTTCCGCATGCAATGCCATAGGAAAGCAGTGTCTTTCCTTTGTAGTCTATTAGTTTGAGTGTCATGTCTTCTTTGTTTATCAGGATGATTGAGGCATAGTCTATGGCCTTTACTTTAGCATCATACCATTCCTTGCAGAGCCAGATGCCGAAGTAGGGAAGTGCTATAGCCAAGGACAGCAGGATGTAGAGTAGTAGCTTTTTTATTGTAGGACGCGGTGTAGAAGCGTACTGATTCTTCTTTTTATTCTGAGTAGTCCACATGTAGGTAATTATTTCCTTGTTCTGAATAGATATACATGTTCTTTATGAAGCCGGTGGTCGGTGCCACTTGTTCCGTGACGAAGTGAGGCGTTTCGTTATCTTCAAAAAAGAAAAACAGCAGTTTACGTTCATTCGTCTTGATGTTTTTAATGATGACGGCGAAGTCCGTGAATTTGGAATTCGGATTCATTAACCGTTTGAAGAATACGGAATTCGGCTTTGTATTAGCCGGACGGCTGAATACCTGCCATTGATTTTCGTCAGTGGGAACTACGGTAATTCCTGCCTCTATTCTCATTTCGGCTGAAATATCGCCTATATATTGTTTTTCCTTGAAATAGTTGAGCAGGGCCATACGGCATTTGGTGGTCAGTACAGTCTCTTTACTGTCTGTATCTCCGAAGATGCTGTTCATTAGGAAGAAATCTTGTTTGTTGAGGAGAAACGGAGAGGCCACATACCCCTGTAATTTTTCGCCAGAGGCTGATGGGGTGTTCACTTTTACTCGGCTCCATTCTGCATCATGTTCGTATGTTATCAGCTCCGTTCCATAGGGAAGAGACCCTACTTTGTTGAAGTCAGCACCAGTCGCTTTGGACGACCGTAGGATGACGGAACTGGCTAGCGTGTAGTATCGTGGTGCCTCTCGGTCAATCTTTTCGGGCAGGTATATATTCTGGTAGTAAAGGTAACTTCCTACAGTACCTGCCACTAGTAATAAAATCACAATGATGGTGATTAATCCTTTTCCGCCAGAAGAGGAAGCTCCCTCGGAGACTGTCGTGGCTGAAGGACGTGTGTTTTTCAGGGAGAGTTCTTCCACTTTAGCTTGTAGCCTGGCTATAGCTTCCTTGCTTTCAGCACTTTCTACTTCCTTTACTACTACTTTCTCCACAATTTTAGGCTGGGCAGGTTCAGAAGAAGGTATGGAAAAGATGACGGTTGTCTCGCAGAGCTGACATTTAATTTCCACTTTTTCCCCAGGTTTGTACTTTTTTTCGTCTATCTCGATAATGGATTTACATTCTGGACATGTTTGTTTCATAAGGCTTTTATTCTAATATAAGTTGGTGTTTTGTATTGTCAATAGATATCCGTCCGAATTTTTTCAAGGCGGATTGTCCAAAGAGCAATGGAGCACGTTGGTTGGGTACGATAGAGGCTTCTACATCTTGCAGTATGATATTACCTACTTTTACTTTGCGTAAGCGGGCAATTGTGCCTTCCGATACGTTGCCGTTGGCATCCTGAAAGGAACTGTTTCCTATAAAATCCTCATCGGTTAGTGTGCCTTGCTTGTAGAGAAAGGCCGCTTCTGCTTGTGAGATGGAAATAATGGATGCTCCGGTGTCAAAAATGAATTTCATAGGGATGTCATTCACTTCAACTTTCAGGTAATACACTCCATTGACGTACTCCATTGGGATGATGTTCTTTTTGGGTATTTCTTCCCGTCTGTCTGCCTGAATAGAGGATATGGGCGTATCTGCCCGTTCTCTTCCTCGTGGTCGGTAGCGGCAGGATGTCTGAGCGAGCAGCAGCAGGCTACACAAGACAAACGTCAGCTTTCTTAATGATTTTCCATCCATCACTAGTCCTTTCCACTTTACCTTTTAGTTTTGTTTCTATTTGTGTGAAGTCTGCTTTGTTGTCACCTATAATATTGCAGGCTGATTCCAAAAAACTTGTTCTAGATTGCTTAGCAAATCCGATTGCTTCCGGTAGATTGATGTATTCAAACTCTCCATAGGTTTCATCGGTAGAAGTTACCTTGTAGATGGCTTTCCCCGGTCGGTAGGTATCAGAACCTCCCACAAACCTTCCGTCTTGCGGTATTCCCAGATAATATTCACGAGAAGTTGGTTGGGGTCTCACTTCCTTCTCATGGAGGGAGTTTCCACCATCTACAGAGGCAGTACGCAGGCGTATCTGTTTGGCACGTGCTTCTTCCAGATGTTTGACATCTTCTTTCAATAATTTATTGTCTTCTTTCAGGTTTGCGCATTCTTCTTTTAGTTGTTCCACTTTGTTTTGTAAATCTTTGACCTCAGAGTCTTTTGTCTGAAGAAGCTTGTCTTTCTTTTTCAGGGTATTTTCCAATTTGTCGCATTCTGCGGCTAGATTTCTTCCAGTTTTGAAGAGAAAAGCAGCTGCAACAATAGCTATGACAGCCAGCAGGTATCCGGCAGCCATTTTCACAACCCCCATAAATGGAATTGAGGATTCATTGGAATTCTCTTCGGCTGGGGCAGATGTTTCCTTTTCGGCTTCCGGTTGTACTTTTTGTAGGGGGGTATTTTCTTCATAAAGGACTGCCACTTCGTTTGTCATTTTTGTCACTTTTTCCTTGATGTCTTTTTGTAGCCGTCCCATTTCTTCTTTTTTACGCTTTTCCACGAATGCTTTTATTTCCCCTTTTTCTTGATGGAAGATGCTGTCCGAATAGTAGGCGATGAGGGCATCTGCCTCTGAAAAGTCTTCTTTCAGCTTTTTTATGTCATCGCATAGATTTTTGTTTTTGGTAAGGTTAGACGGGAGACATTTTTTTATTTCCTCTACGGTTTGTTTTCCTGCAGCGTCTCTTTTGAATTCTTCCAGTACTTTCTTGTCCTTTCCTTCTAAGGATAACACATTCATTTCGTATGCGACGATGGCTTTTGTCTGTTCTACCACTTTTTTGCTGATGATGTCTGACTGGGCTTTTACGGCATTGTTCAGCAGTAATGCCAAGCATAAGAATATTATTTTTTTCATGGTTGTCTGGATTGTCTTTAAATGGATTCAATCAGTTTACGGATCACTCCTTTCACCGGATAGAAGAAAAGAGCATCCTCAAAATCTTTTTCCTCATTTCCCGTTATTTTCACATTGTCGCTTATTTCGGTGTCCAGATAGGCTTTTAAGTCTTTGTTCATGTATTTCTCCATGACTTTCAGGCTGTCTTCATCGCATCCATATTCTTCAGTGAAATCAAGTGCTTTGCTTAGTTCCATGAATTTACAGTTGAAGTCTTCTACTTGTGCTACGATGACCGCCTTTTTCGTTTCATTGTTTAAATCTGCATATCTTAACATTTCTGGTTCATCTCCCTTTTTTAGCATGGAATAACGTATTGTGTTGTTGTCTACCATACGGCTGTTTGTGAAGTTTTGGGCGATTCTTTCGGAACTCCTTTTTTTATGAAGTGCTCCTTTGGCTGTAAGCTGTTTAGGCTCTTTCCGTTCGATTTCAATTGAAATGTCATCAGAATAAGTGAATTGGTTTGCAGAGAATTTGGTAATGAACTGAGTAGTCAGGTCTTCCAACGTTTCTTTTCCACCAATGATATTCAGCAGCTTAGATCCTGTACCGCTGAATAGTACTTTCTCGGGTTTTGTATATCCGTAGTCTTTCAGCAGCCGTACTAGATAGTAGATGATAGCTGCATAAAAATAGATGAAGATAATTTTCCGCTTACCGTCTCTTTTCAGACGGATGTTATAAGATCGGTCTTCTACAGCGATGTTACCCAATAGCGGATGATTTTCTAGAGAGAACAATACGGAATTGGCTTCGGTAGATTCGGTTTCCGATTCTTCGCAAATCTTTATCAGCATTTCATTTACTTTGCGTGCGTCTTCTCCCTTGCCATTCAATAAGTTCTTGAAATATTCGCAATGATACTGTATCATTGGGTTTTCAGCAGCTTTACCGGCACCGAAGATTACGTCTGCCGCAAATCGGAATGAATTAACCTTGATGTCTTCATCATTGCGGATAATTACCACATCGCATGTGCCTCCACCGATATCAATGGAAAGTCCCATTTGGGATAAAGCACGGTCGTTGTCGCGATAATAAAGAAGTGGTGCGATAGACTCAGTGAGTTTAAATACTTTTTCTTTTAAATCTTCGGTGAGTGCATTTGGGGAGAAATATTTCTGATAATATTTTATCCATTGTTCATTGAAATCATTGACTGCAGAACCTTTCATACTTAATGGATAAGTCCATACAAAACAGCACTCAGACAGGTCTCCTCCGTTTTCTACAGCGAAACCACGGGCTAGAAGTACGAGTTCTTCAATAAAGGCATTGGCGAATTTCTGTTCCTCTTCGTTTTTCGACCATTTGATATTTGGCTTTGCCTTGTTGCGGTCCATACCATAGTCTTCCTTTCCATAAATGAAAGGAATGTTCACATGGCGTAAGGCTTGAGGAGTCGTTGTTTTAAAATCAATGGACTTAGGAACGAGAGCAACGGTTCGTAGAGGGAATGAATAAGTCTCACCTATAGTGCTGGGTAGAAACTCCTGCTTCATCAAAGTCTGGAACAAGGCAGTCACCAGTTCGCCTGAGTTTTCAGGTTGTGATGCGATGGTGGTAACAATAGATGCTCCTAGCTTGAAGTCCATCAGGTTTTCCGTGTCCATATCCATGACTGCTATATGGGAATTGGTAGTACCGAAATCGAAGGCAAATTTGAACCGGGCGGTTCCTTCTTTGGTCTCGCCCCATTCTGGTAGCAATATGGCTTCATGTGTTCGATAATTGTCACCTATGGTTATGCGCAGGTAGTCAAACCGGTCTTTTAGTGAATAATAGTGGGTAGACTTGCTACGTTCTACGTCGGTTTCCCATTCTACCATGCTGTCTTTGCCTTTTTTATTTTGGAAAGCTTCAGCCGATACGTTGAATTTGTCCCATCCGAATCCGCCTCTTGCCAGCTGTATAGTATAATAATTATTGCTTTTCAACTGGATAAAGGGAAAGAATGACACTGCTACTGGACATTCGGATATGCGTCCGATAGCTTTGTCGGAAATGGCTGAGATATAACACAGACCTTCTTCTACGGTGTCAGGCATCTTGTAAAGTTTTTTCAGTGCCAGAGCGCGTCCTCCTTTGACTGTAATCAGAAGGGTTACTTCCACCTCTGATACTTCTTTTCCTTTTTTATGCTCTTTAATGGTAAAGTTCCACTCACTTCCGTTCTTTTCTTTTAGGTAGTTGAAATTGAAATACTCAAAGAAAAGTGAGCGCAGGGGGAGCAGGTAACTATGGTTCCCGTCACCAGACAGATTCCCATTAAAGAAGTGCCGGTCGAGTGGATAAGGAAGCTGTATTATGATGTCTGACAAAAAATCATTCTCACATAACCACGGATACTCTGTCTCTGTGCCCGGCAGGTAGCTCCGGTCTTTTTCTTTATAGTCAATTTTATGTTTGTCTGCGTCCCAAATTATATTGTTGGCGTAGTAGCGCCAGTTATTGTGCGGACAATTGTTGGTAAGCACTAAAGGTTTTTTAGTATTTTTGGTGGAAGCGATTACAAAATCGCTTGTTTCGGGAATCTGTTGTTGTATGTCTTCCTTCTTGCGTATGTAAAGGGAATATCCTAATACAGAAAGGTCACTTTTCCGGTAATTGTTTTCGAGCTCCTCTTCTGTATAACCTCCTAGTATATTGATGCGGCGGTACAGTTCAGGATTGATATCTCGTAGAAGTTCTCTTTGCTTGCTCAGGTATTCCTTGAAATCACTCAGAGGGTCTTCCTCTCCGTATCCCGGTTTCTGACGAATCACTTCCGTAAGGCGATAGAGGTATTCAATAAAGGCTTCGTCCCGTCGGATGAGTGGCCGGTTGCCTGAAAAGATGTGCTGGTCTCCTTCAATCCGGATGTGTTCCTGAAAATTCTGGAAGCAGGGAGTAGCCATGAATAGAGAGGTGGGAGAAGTACACCCTACTGCATCCCCTGCATAGGTAAGAATGTAGAGGGTAAGGTCGGTAGGGATGGCTCCGGTGGATGAGTAATAAATCTTTTCATCGAAGCCGTAGTTTTCTTGTCTCATGTATAGCTCCAATGCTTCTCCAAAAAGATTGTTCCCTTTTATGCGGCTGTTTTTCAGCTGTTCTACCGCATCGCGCTTGTTCCATTTTATGACCTTGATATCTTGATGGCTGTCCAGTTCAAAGAAAAGTTGTGCCACATCTAATGCGTGAGACACCAAGATAGTGTCTCTTATATCAGCTTCTTTTCCTTTTGCCGCTACGTTTCCGAAGGCTTTCTGTACCAACTCAAATCGGGCGAAAGGGGAAGGTACAGATACTTTAGGCAGTTTACTTTTGTTCTTTTTGTTGTTTACGGAGTCTGTAATTTCTTCATCTATATTCTTGTCTGTCAGGGAATGGTAGCCAGTCCATCCTGGTTTGGAAGATTCACCGTACATCAATAGCTTTCCCATAATCCTTTTTATTTTAATGTGCTATATTCGTAATTTTCATTGATGATCTGCTGAAGTGCCTTATTGGCAATAGTGAACCAGCGCAGTTCGGCAGTAGGAAGGTTGTTGTGTTCAGGCCTTTGTGCCACGTTGTCCAAGCATTTTTGAATATCATTAACCTTGACACTTTTGGATCCGATAAATCCTTTGCGGGTAACTATTTCCTTGAACGCCCCTGTATAGTTTTCGTTTACAGGCGTGAAAAGGCTCAAGTTGTGTGCTGTGTTTCCGTGGCTTTCCATTTCCATGCACCAGCGGTCGTATTCAGTAAAGAATTTTTCTAGTTCCCGGCTGATGATGCTTCGTTCTATCCTTGGCTCGAATTTTTTAGCAAAAGGTTTGTCAAGCAGATTGGGCAAATGCTTGCTCATGAAATGCCGTAGGAGATAGAATTTCATCATTGGCTCCATGCAAAGCGTGTTTGTGGTTTTTGCCAGTTGAACAAAGCTGACAAAGGCTTTGTCGTCATTCAAACCGTATGCTTTATATTCAGTATGTACTGCTATGTTGCGTCCTGCATGGTCTTCAGTGACATCCGTGTTGTCGCTTTCTATAAAATCAAATAATGCAAGTGAACCGGCAAATTCTACTATGTGAGACTTGTTCCCTTTTTGATTGTTCTTGTTCCCAGGGTCATTTTCAAAATCCTGTGTGCCGGATGGATCTGCAATATAATAGATGTTATGGATATAATTGTTCAGGTTGGTTTCGTAGTATCGCAGTGCAGACCGAGTCTTGATGGTGAACTCGGTATCGTTTATTACTGACTCGTCATCTTTGGCTATGGAGAAGTAGGGCATTACTACTAATGCACCGATGGGAGCCTTAGCACATAAGGTCTTTCCGGTATCTTCATTGTCAATATGTTCCAGGTCTCGGATAGATGTGATGAAAAGAGGAAGCCCGGCAGCTCCTGTTCCGCCGAAGATGGAGCCGATGAAGAAAAGCTTGTCTCCTTCGCTGTAGGCGGAACGGAATGCGTCAAAATCTTTCGATTTCTTAAATTCATTCAGGGCAATACAGCCGATATTAGGTGAGCCGTAGAAACCTTCGTGCATTCGTGTCTCAAGTTCTTCTTTGGAAAAAAGCAACTGAGCGAACAGGCGGTTCTCCGGACTCATGTCCTCTAGGCCGATGAACTTATCGAATCTATTGTCGGAAACTCGTTGCATCTTGAAGAAAAACTTGTCGGCTGACACATTGGCTGCATTTATTTCTTTCAGTGTTTCTATCTTGACGGAGAAAAAGCCTTCGGCATTTAATTCCTGTTTCCCATAAATAGAATTGTGTATGCTCCGGTAGTTGTCCAGCAGTTCGGTCGCTTGCTGTAGTCCGGCGTTGTCTTCGTGCGGATCCACTATGATGGGCACGATGGAAAGGTCTTTTATTATTTTTCCGTTTTGGTCAGTCGGACGTATACCGGCTGCCAATTGCATGATGAGGGAGGTTAATACACGTGAACCAGTTCCTCCTATGGCAAATACAAAAATTCTCATGTCTGATGGTTTTAGAATGGAGTGGCTGAACAATGGGAACTCAAATTCTTTACTGAGAAAGAAGCTACCAGAAACAGAATGATGCCAATTACGATGTTGACGATGGCGAAATTACCCAGTTGGGTGGAATAGTCTAGATTTATTTCAGAGAAGGTGGAGTCTGGATAAACAAAGGTTACTACTGGAGTACAGGCCACTGACAGGATGAATGCCAGAATCCAGTGATACCAGCGGTCTAGGTAGTCTATAATCCAGTAATAGAGGATAGCAATGCCCCATGCAATCAGTGAGGTGGTCACGGCTACCACAAAATACATGTTCTCATTATACATTTCATTGGAAAATTCAGCATCGTAGTACATCAGTTCGTAAATTGGTGTGGCAAATACTAGATACAATACGGTGATTATAACACCGGCTAGCAGATACATCCAGTCTTTCATACTGGAATACTTTACATTTTTCATCTTTGTCCTTTTTATTTATTGATTTGTAGATTGATTGAAAATAGATTAGGCTCTTCAGCGGAAGAGTAGAAAGAGTCATAGATACCTTTCATCAGATAACCAAAAGCGAAAGTCGTTTTAGCGAAATTATCGCTGTTCAGGTCTGTGTCATCGTCTGAGTTCGTTTCAGCGATCCATTCCGGAAGATTGTTCTTCAGTCTCAGTGTAAGAGTCTCGTTTTTTATAGGTTGGTTTGTCCTTAATACTATCAGGTGGGTAGCATTGGGTGCATAGCGTTCAATTGTGTGGGTACGCTCCTCAGTTTCTATTTTTTCTATCTCTTTAATTTCAAAGCCAGCGAGAGAACTTACTTCGTAGTTGTCTTTATTCTCTTTGAAATCTTCATCTGCAATGATACTGTTTAAATCTACAGCTAGGGTGATGGCGACTTCTCCCTCCCGGTCGGGAGTGGTGTCTTCAATAGCATGAATGGTGGTGCCTGAACCTTTTACTGCTCCGAAACGCCCTTTGTTACGTTTGTCTGAAAGTAGTACGGAGTAATAGGGGGCGTGCTGGTAGCGTGAGAAACAATAGTAATTTTCGAATCCTTTCAAATGTTCAATGTCGGAAAATTCTTTATAGGCTTTGTCGGAGAATATGCGGCGCATCACTCCTGACTCGCCTATTATTGTCAGGTAGTAGGGGCGTTCGCCTTCATAGTGTACGCCTTTGTTTGGAGAGTTATATGGATAGTAATTCCCTTCGTAGTCTGCCATGAGTTTTATTATAAGTACATCCTTGTCTGTATGGTTCTTGAAAACATTAGTAGTCATGGCTTGTGCTTCATTTCTTATTTTTTGTGGATTGACGTTGGTCATTTCTTTGGTGGAATAAATAAGGTCGGAAGCCAGTATACTTAGTTCATTAGTAGCTGTATGTGACAAGATGGAGTCGAATATGCAGGTGAAATCCGTATAACGTGGGTCACCTATATTTCGTGTGTCTTTAAATATGTCTTTGCTTTGAAGAAACTCTTTGTACGTATGGTTGTAGGGGTAGACAGAATTGTTCACTACATAAAGGATATGCTCTTCTTCTTGGGAAGGAATGCTGTTCAGCAAGTGGGAGATACCAGCTTTGAAGTCCCCTTTGGTACGTGGTGAGTCATAGGGTATCATGCTTCCGCTTCGTTCCAGAAAAAATTTTATCTTAATAGGTGTTTGGGCTTGCATGTTCCCTTTGTGTCCTAATGTACCGTAGGAAAGAGATGGGAAAGTTACATGCTCTATGCCTCTCATTTTTGTATGTGCTATGTTGAGTACATAGTCTTTCAGTTCATTCACATTTACTATCCCGTCTTCTTGGAGGAATGTTTCATCTTCTCTTGCCAGAGAAAGTAGGTCTTTCCATTCTTCAGTTGACACCGTGCCGTCTTTTACAGCTTTTTGGGCCACATTTTCTAACTTGTGAGAACTGCATGATCCGATTACTCCGCTACAGGTGAGAAGAATCCAAAGTAAATTTTTATGTAAAAGCATTTTTCATAAATAATGGCACCTTGGCTCTTGATATGGTGCGAATATAAAAAAGAAAGTGTGAGCCAACTTGATCTTTATTCTATCAAAAGTATCTGGACTGCCTGTGCGGTGGATAAGGATAGTAACAGCTCACACCTTTGGCTCTATATATAGATTAGGTATATATCACACCAAAGGAAGAACGTTCTTTTTTCCTTACCGCATCGAATTGTCCAGATTCTTTGACAAAGGAATAAAGCCAAACGCTTCCCGAAATTTTATGTCTTGTTGTTTGGACAACGGCACAAATTTAGAAATAATTTGGCAAAGAACCCTTAAAGTGAGCTGTTATTTTCTGCAAAGTTAGCGTTATATGGGATAAAACGGTCAAAATTTATCGTATCTTTGCTTCACAAATAATTAAAAAGATAGAAAAACAGATGATAACAGTTTCAAATGTAGCCGTTCAATTTGGTAAAAGAGTGTTGTATAACGATGTAAACCTGAAGTTCACGAATGGTATATTTATAGTATTATGGAGTCAACGGTGCTGGTAAGTCTACGTTCCTGAAAGTGATTTCTGGTGAGCTGGACCCTACTAAGGGTAACATTACCTTGGGACCGGGCGAACGTCTTTCGGTGTTGAGCCAGGATCACTTTAAGTTTGATGCCCATACGGTGCTCGATGCCGTACTGATGGGACATACCATCCTTTGGGACATCATGAAGCAGCGTGAGGCTCTGTATGCCAAGGACGATTTTACCGATGAAGACGGTATCAAGGCAAGCCGAACTGGGAAAAAAAGTTTGCCGAACTGGAAGGCTGGAATGCCGAGAGAGATGCAGCTATCTTGCTGAGCGGACTGGGCATAAAAGAAGACAAGCACTACACGCTGATGGGTGATTTGAGTGGTAAGGAAAAGGTGCGCGTGATGCTGGCACAGGCGCTTTTCGGAAATCCGGACAACTTGTTGCTCGACGAGCCGACTAACGACCTGGATATGGATACGGTGACCTGGCTTGAAGAATACCTTTCGAACTTTGAACATACCGTGCTGGTGGTAAGCCATGACCGTCATTTCCTTGACTCGGTATGTACGCATACAGTGGACATCGATTTCGGCAAGGTGAACCTCTTTGCCGGTAACTATAGCTTCTGGTATGAATCCAGCCAGCTGGCTCTCCGTCAGCAGCAGAACCAGAAGGCCAAGGTAGAAGAAAAACGTAAGGAACTGGAAGAATTTATCCGTCGTTTCTCTGCCAATGTAGCGAAATCCAAGCAGACTACCAGCCGTAAGAAGATGCTGGAGAAACTGAATGTGGATGAAATTAAGCCGTCTTCCCGTAAATATCCGGGTATCATCTTTACGATGGACCGTGAACCGGGTAACCAGATTCTGGAGGTTTCCGGACTGCGTGCCGAAACGGAAGAAGGAACAGTGCTTTTCAATGATGTGAACTTCAACGTGGAGAAGGGCGACAAGATTGTCTTCCTGAGCCGCGACCCGCGTGCCATGACGGCCTTGTTTGAGATTATCAACGGACATCGTAAGGCACAGGCTGGACACTATAACTGGGGAGTAACCATTACCACGGCTTACTTGCCGCTGGATAATACGGATTATTTCAACTGCGACCTGAACCTGGTAGACTGGTTGAGCCAGTATGGTCAGGGCAATGAAGTGGAAATGAAAGGCTTCCTCGGCCGTATGTTGTTCTCTGGTGAAGAGGTGATGAAGAAAGTCAGCGTGTTGTCGGGAGGTGAGAAGATGCGTTGTATGATTGCCCGCATGCAGTTGCGTAATGCCAACTGTCTGATTCTGGATACTCCGACCAACCACCTGGACTTGGAATCTATTCAGGCGTTCAATAACAACCTGAAGATTTACAAGGGAAATGTGCTCTTTGCCTCACACGACCATGAGTTCATCGAAACCGTGGCCAACCGTATCATTGAGTTGACTCCGAATGGAATCATCGACAAGATGATGAGCTACGACGAGTATATTTCATCCGACCATATCAAGGAAATGCGTGCCCGTATGTACGGCGATAAATAAGACTCAAAAAACGCCTTTGCGTTTGGAAGAAAACGTAAGTACGTTTTATCCGAAACGCAAGGACGTTTTGATCAAAACGCTTAGGCGTTTTACTTAAAGCGCAAGTACGTTTTTGTGGAAACGCACTTGCGTTTTTTTCTGTTCGTCAGGACTTCTTTGGAATATTTTGAAAATATAGGTATAATCTTCAAATTATCAGTTAGTTATTATGGACTCAACTTTAAATCCTACTCAAAAAACACACGTCGTGTGGCTCGACGTGGTTCGTCTGGTAGCCATGTTCACTGTAGTATGCTGCCATTCGGCAGATCCGTTTAATTTCTATCCGGGAGAGCCTCCGGCCAATATCGCGGAAATCAAGTGGTGGGGTGCCGTGTACGGTTCCTTGCTTCGTCCGTGTGTACCTTTGTTTGTGATGATTACAGGTGCCTTGCTGTTGCCGGTAAAAGGGGAGGTGGCTCCGTTTTATCGTAAACGCATCGGACGTGTGTTCTGGCCTTTCCTTATCTGGTCGGTCATTTACAATCTTTTCCCGTGGATTACAGGGCTGCTGGGAGTAGCTCCGGAAGTCATTCTCGATTTTTTCCCGTATTCGGTTGAGGAAGTGATGCGCCAGTCACTCGATGTATCATTGGGATACATTGCACAGATGCCGTTTAACTTCTCTTTGCTGGACGTGCACATGTGGTACATTTATCTGCTTATCGGGCTGTATCTGTACATGCCGGTATTTTCTGCCTGGGTGGAAAAAGCCAGCCGGAAAGCACAGCGCTGGTTCCTTGTGGCTTGGGGCGTGACGCTTTTTGTTCCTTATTACAGGGAATTGGTAGGGCCTTACATCTGGGGTTCTTGTTCCTGGAACGAGTTTTATATGCTCTATATGTTTGCCGGATTCAACGGTTATCTGCTGTTAGGACATTATCTGCGTCACACGGAATGGAGCCTGGCAAAAACACTGGGATGGGGAATCCCTATGTTTGTCGTAGGTTTCTGTGTCACGTTCTTCGGTTTCCGTCACATGACCGCATCGCCCGACTGCACGGAAGAACAGCTTGAACTTTTCTTCTACTATTGTTCACCGAACGTGGTGCTGATGACCCTTCCGTTGTCCATGCTTTGCAAGAAAGTCCGTGTAAATAATCAGCAAATACAGAAAGCCCTTGCCAATCTGACGGTATGCGGTTTCGGAGTGTATATGATTCATTATTTCTTCACCGGTCCGAGCGTAGTGCTGGCCCGTATGTGTCACGTGCCTGTGGGATTGCAGATACCGTTTGCTGCGGTAGTTGCTTTCCTTGTATCATGGGGACTGGTGATTCTGCTTCGCCGGCTGACCGGAAAGTCTGCCCGTTATGTGGTAGGGAGATATGTCTCTAATTATTATGCTTTTAGATTTAAGAGGCTCAAATTTGGGACAGCCTCATGAAATCAGATTTTAATTGAATAGTATATCCTTATAATGTGGATTAAATGTGTTACATAGATATTTTATAGTTTAAAAGTATTGCGTATTAATGACGCAATTTGTGCATATAAAAATAAAAACCTATATTTGCGTTGAAATGACGCAAAATACATCTTGTAAGAATATACCTATGAATAGTAAGAAAGGCCAATTATACTCATATGAATATCCTCATCCTGCAGTTACTACGGATTGTGTCATTTGGGGATTTGATGGAAAATGTTTGAATATATTGTTGATTGAGCGGGGAAACGAACCTTTTAAAGGTATGTGGGCATTACCAGGAGGTTTTGTTCGCATGGATGAAACAGCAGAAGAAGGTGCAAAGAGAGAGTTGAGAGAGGAAACAGGGCTTAAGGATATATTTATTGAGCAATTTTATGTTTTTTCAGATGTTACAAGAGATCCACGTGAGAGGGTAATTACGATTGCATTTTATGGACTAGTAAAAAAAACAAAAGTTTTCGGTGGAGATGATGCAGCTAAAGCACAATGGTTCAAGATGGATAATATGCCTCCTTTGGCTTTCGATCATGGCCTTATAATACAGACTGCAATAGATAAATTAAGGGAAAAAATCCATTTCGAACCGATTGGATTTGAACTTCTTCCAGATGTGTTTACTATGTCGCAGCTTCAACATCTATATGAAGCTATTCTTGGAGTAAAGTTTGATCGAAGAAACTTTTATAGAAAAATGACAAGTCTCGAAGTACTTACAGCAGAGGAAAGAGAGTTCTTTACTGCCAGGAGAATTCCGACAAAATATAGATTCAACAAAATTAGATATGAAGAGCTTAAAAAACAGAGACGATTATTTGATTTTTAACTAATCAAGTTTTGGGCTGATTCTTTTGTGTGAAGATAAATTTCGTATATGCTATAAATTCAGTTTATATTAAACCAATAGGCTTATGATTAATGATCTGGAGATTTCTATAAAAAAGAAAGATTTAATTCTTGCGTTTCGTAGGTTATCACTTGGATTTCGCTACCATCGAAAATATCAAGAAGAATATACTCTTGCGTTTTCAGTTCTAGATGAAAAAACAATTATTGTCGAAGTTTTAGGTGCTCAATGTTATGTACCAGCTAAGATTATGGGCAATAGTTCTTTTTCTATTCCTTATTTGGGTATGAAAAGAATAATAACTTCTGTTAAGGAGAGATATATTTTATTGGAATTAAAGAATGGTGTTTTGACTATAAATAAGAAAATGACCATAAATATAGTGTCTCAATTAGTTTCAGTACCAAAGGTGCATCTGTCAGTTGAATATTCTGCAGCTGATTTACTTCGCACTAACAAAGCTAATATTTCTCCTGAGGTAATGTCTTTCTGGAGATTAGATGAACAAGTAAATAGTGCTGAAGAAGTTATTGAAGCTGATATAAAAAAAGCTTATTTGTTATTAGTTCCGCATATACCTAGAAATTTATCTTATAAAACCTTTAAAGAGAAAGTGTATAAGGAGTTACTTGAGATAAGGTGATCATTTATTTTTTATTATTGTTTCTTTACGCATCCTGATTTTAATGTATCTGTAAAATTTAATGATATGTCTGTTAGGTTTAATGATATTATCTTTATCGATTTTGATAAAGAATGTGATGATGTCTGTAATATGGGAAAATCAGTCTCCGAGGTAAGTAAGGTTAATGCTGAAGCAGATTTGATAGGTAAAGCAGAAAATGGTGATATGGAAGTACAAATACAGTTGGGCCGTCTATATCAGCATAAAAATAATATCAAGAATGCGTTAAAGTATTATGAAATGGCATCAAAAAACAATAGCAAGGAAGCTATTAGATTAATGGCTGAAACATATGCAAAGGCTCAACAGTATGATAAGTCAATAGAGTGCTATGAACGATTAATCCAAATGGGGAATAAACGTTTGTATTTAGAAATAGGTAAACTTTATTTGCGCCAAAATAATAGAGATAAAGCAATATATTATCTTCTAAAATCTAAAGAGCATGGTAATAAAGAAGCTGCAACTCTTCTAAGTAGAATTGATTATCCGACCAACGTGAAAATATTAGAGGAAACAGCTATGCTTGAAAGTGATAAACAGGCTGCGATAAGGTTAGGGAATTATTACTATCATACAGATAAAATAAAGGCTGCATATTGGTATCATTATGCATATACAGTACGAAAAACTACACAATTAAATAATAAGCAGATAATTTCTATTTTTGGCGATGTAAAGTACTCACTAGAAAAGATTAGAAAAGCAGAGGAGGCTCAACAACGACTGCCTTTACAATTTTTAGAGCAAGGTTATAATCGGACTCTGAAAGAAATTGAAGAATATGAATCTATTCCTAATAGAATTAGAGATAGTGGACAGATATTAGCATTAGGAGAAAGATATAAAAGCATAGGAGATTATACACAAGCTCTAAAATATTTTTATCAGGCTGTATATTTGGGGGAAACAGAGGCTGAAGTAGGTATCGCTTCGGTATTGATGAGAATCGGAGATGTTTATTCAGGTATGTCTTGGTTAACTAAGTCTGCTCAAAAAGATAACTTGAGAGCTTTGAATTATCTGTCTCAGATTTATTCGGAAATGAATGATATTGATAAACTGAAAACATGCTATATGAAGATGTTTGAATTAGGAAACAATGCAGTATGTTTGAAGCTTGCCTGCCTTTATAAAGCTGAGATGGAAGTAGATAAAGCATTGTATTTTTATGAAAAAGCAATAGAATATGAGAAGTCATCCATTAATGTTGTTTGGGGAGGTAAAAGTAAAAATGACATACGAAATATGGAGGGCGAAATAAAGAAATTGAGAGCATTAAATAATTTAGCTTCACAACAGATAGAGCGTCTAGAGTTGATTCATAAGAAATATGCGAACTATTCAGTAGCATCTGCAATAAAATTGGGATCTATTTACTTTGGTGGAATAGGAATTGAAAGAAATTATGAAAAGTCAGCTTACTGGTACAATAAGGCAAGTGAAAAGACTATTTTTTAATGAAGAACTAAAAGATTACAATCTATTTTTGTAATCGTACAATAAAAGTTTTTGTGGTGTAATTGTTTGTTAACATAATTTATGTATTTATATTCCGTTCTCACAATAATATATCTTACTTTTATTAGTGTGACATTACGTAGTACTACAAGATATTGTTGTATATTTGCAATGTTATTTATAGCAGAAAATGTATGTTAATAAATATTGCTTACTCTTTAATTTTTTGATTGAGTTTCTGGTATGTTTTTATTATGATAAGGGTACCTAAGTCCCCCACTTTATGATAGTATCAGGAATTTGTTGATATTATAAAATGTGTAATAAGTTGAATAACAATATTTTATTATGCCAGTTGAGGCTTTATGATACCATTCTAAAAGTCCCCACGGGCGTACATAAAGCTTATTAGACTGAAAAAGAACGGTTTAATAAGCTTTTTTGTTTATAGATACCAGCCTTCAGACATCGCGATTTGTATTTTCGGAAAAAACGCTCCTACGTTTGTGCTAAAACGCCTTTGCGTTTGATATAAAACGTACTTGCGTTTCATGTAAAACGCACTTGTGTTTTAAGTAAAACGTACTTGCGTTTTGATTGAAGCGTCAAAGCGTTTTCCGGTAAATGCAAAGGCCTTTTCTGAGGGTGAAAAAAATCACTGTTTAAAGTCGACTGAGAGATGAAAAACTACATGTTTGAAATTTGTGCGAACTCTGCAGAGAGTTGCGTGGCTGCCCAGCAGGGAGGTGCTCATCGGGTAGAATTGTGTGCCGGCATGCCGGAAGGTGGAACTACTCCGTCGTTGGGCGAGATAAAAGTGGCCCGTAAGTTGATTGACATCCGTCTGCATGTCATTATCCGCCCGCGTGGAGGAGATTTTCTGTACACGCTTTCTGAACTGGAGATTATGGAAGAAGATATTCGGGCTGCCCGTCAGGCGGGAGCCGATGGAGTGGTGTTCGGTTGCCTTACACCGGAAGGCGAGCTGGACAAGCCGGCCATGCAGCGTCTGATGGAAGCTTCTAAAGGACTTTCGGTGACTTTCCACCGTGCATTTGATTATGTCAAGTCACCCCGTGAGGCACTTGAAGAACTGATAGGCATGGGCGTGAACCGTGTGCTGACTTCCGGCCAGATGCCTACGGCCATGGAAGGGGCACCTTTGCTGGCTGAACTGGTGAAGCAGGCGGGCGATCGCATTATCATCATGCCGGGCTGCGGAGTGAACGAACATAATATTGCGGAACTGGCCCGTGTGACGGGAGCCGGTGAGTTCCATTTTTCGGCGCGCGAACAAAAAGAAAGCCGGATGCTTCTTCGCAATCCGGCTTTGTCGATGGGAGGTACGGATATGGATGAATATGCTCATCCGGTTACGACTCCCGAAAAGGTGCGTCGCACCATTGAGGCGCTTACAGTCCGTGGATAACATGGAGCAGTTGCTCGCCCATGCCGATGGTGTATCCGTGTGATTCGAAGACTACACGGTTGAACGTATCGCCCAGGATAATCACCGGCAGGGTGGGTTTGCTGCCCAGTTTCATATTTTCAGCAATCATTTTCAGAATGCTTCCGTCTTTGTCTATACCGAACACTACGTTCGACGGAAGGTTGGGGAATTCCTTGCGGTCGAATTTCTTATAGGCTGCTTCGTCAGTGAAGAGCAGAACAATCGTACGTCCCCATTTCTCAAATTCAGCTTTCTTTACTTCGATGTCTTTCAGGGCATGATTGGTCGGTTCCTGACCTACGCCCAACACGCCGACAATGTAATATCCTCTTCCTGTGGTGTTGAGTACAGATACTTGTTCGTCTGTGCCCGGACGGGTGTAGAGTGCTTCGGAATTGAAGCTGCCGATAACACGTACTTCTTCCGTATTGTTGCGCATGCAGAGAGGAGTCACTGTGGTCTTTCCTTTGTCGACAGAGAAGAATGAAACCTGGCTCAATACACCTCCGTTGGCCATACGGCTACCCGTTACCATCATATAATAACCGGTCGACATGCTGCTTCCGTTTTTCAGCAGAGAAGCCCAGCTGGCATCTTCCGGATGGTTCTGCAACTGGAATGTGCCGTTGTCATACTTCGACAGGGTGAAGTGAGTGTAATATTTCGGATTGTCCAGTCGAGGAATAGCCTGGTAAGTAGCTTTCAATACACCTTCCGACAGACTTCCACCTTCCGAACTTTCAAAGTCCACCAATACCGGTTTTCCGTTGAGGCGGTAGCAGATGTTGCCATTTACTTCATCCTTCCAGGCGGGGATACCTAAGCTGCGGGCAGCAGCAACAAAGAAAATGTCTCTGGACTGTGAGTCAGTCACGCGGCTGCGCCATACGCCCTCGGGTGAGGTAATGGTGAATATCGTACTCAGGTCGTTGCGGATAGATAGACTGTCCTTACACCATTTCACGAGCACTTGCGGGTCAGCTTTGATTTGTGCGGCCAGTTCGGCAGACAAGGCTTTCTGCAGGTAGGTACGGTAAGGAGTCAGCATTTCAGTGGCAATACGCGGTGCAAGCACTTCTTTTACGTCAGCTTTCGCATCGGTAGCATACAAATGGTCTTCCAGAATACTGCAAGGTGTATCGCGCAGGTCTTTATCAGCCAGTGTGCTGAGCAATTCCAATGCACGGGCACCCTGTCCTTTTTCCGCAGCATTCGACAGGAACTGCATGATGTCCGCATGGTTTCCTCTGGATTTTAGAATGTATGTGCTTGTCTGGTTCACATCCAGTTTCAGTCCTTCTGCAAAAGCTTTGGCCTTTTCTTCGGTCGGGAATCCTGCTACGTAGGCGTTGCGGATAGAATCTTCCTGAGCCATACGCAGGGTATTTTCCTTACGCTGTGCATCGGTCACTTCCGGGAAGTTGGCCTTTTCAGCTGGTGGCACAATGTGCAAGGTATCGGTAAATACATCTCCCGGACGGTGAGAAAGCGTCAATGTGACTTCTTTATCTTTTCCGAAAGAAACTTTCTGCAAACCGAAGTGGTCATTTGCCGAAGCGTAGACTACCATGTCGCCCAATCCGGCAGAAAGTGATGCTTTTCCTTGTGTGTCGGTCGTTTTGTTGGCTACGGTGAAGAATTCAGCGTAATTGTAAATTTTGAACTCTACGTGTGCACCTTCTACGGCTTTACCCTGAGCATCTACCACTGTAACAGTGACAGGGGCACTCTGTCCGTAGTTGTCGATGATGTTGATTTCCGTATAGTTGGCCGTAGTTTTCATCACTTCTTCCGGTCCGTCGTATGCACCGAATACTTTGGTGTGCATCAGCATACCTCTGCTGGCAGGAGCGTTGAACCATCCTAAGTTCAGTACCGGTTCCGGTTCGCAGGCACCGAGGAAGTACCATTTGCCGTCCACCCAGGCTTCTACCCAGGCATGGTTGTCGTCAGTATGCGCCCAGCGCGGGGTGTACACCTGACGGGCAGGGATACCTACGGCGCGAAGAGCAGCTACCAGGAAGGTCGATTCTTCACCACAACGTCCGTAAGCCGTTTTCACAGTAGCCATCGGGGCACTGGTACGAATGTCGGTCGGAGTGTAGACCACTTTTTCATGACACCAGTGGTTTACTTCCAGCACGGCATCGTACATGGACAGTTTTTCCACACGAGGCATCAGTTCCTGGCGGAACACCTCGCGTGCATTGTCCAAATTTTCATTGTTCACTCTGACGGGGAGTACAAAGTGGCGGAATATCATGTCAGGAATTCCGGCTCCCCATGAAGTCTCTTTGCGGTTCTGAAGTGCCAGGCGTACATTTTTCAGATAGAACTCTCCGGAATAATCGGAAATATCGCCCGGAGTCATGTAGGCATACAGGAACATCATGGCTTCCCGTTCCTCCAGCGACATGTCTTCATTGAAGATGTCAAAAAGATTTCCCCGGTTAAGAATCTCCTTCTTCTGTCCGAAATCAGCTTCCACTTTGTTGCGGTAGTCGGCTTCTTTCAGAAAATGGTTGGGAGAAGTCGAGGTACACGAGGGGAAGAGGCAACTGAGCCAAAATGCAAATGCGGGTATAAGTAGTTTTTTCATGTATGTAAAAAAGATTTGGTAAATACGGAAATAAAAAAGGCACGGAAACGAGAAGTTCTTCCCATGAGGGGTGAACTTCTGCGTTTCTGTGTCTTTTGGCTTAAAATGTAATATGCACTTAGATAGGTTTATATTCTACAAATGCTTCCATAGCTTCATAGCAAGCCAGGCCTAACTGGTCGTAAAGTGAAGCAGTTCCGCGGTTGCGGTCTTCGCTTCTCTGCCAGAACAGACGTTCGTCATTGCCCAGGAACGGTGCGCTTTCC
>ENA-OOQO01000521-OOQO01000521.1-human-gut-metagenome-genome-assembly--contig:-NODE-521-length-23549-cov-2.536690_pt1 | contig 23549 bp, 18 predicted proteins | sample MGYA00241088_ERZ501162 | MGnify/ENA primary metagenome ERZ501162 (study PRJEB25962, sample SAMEA2042497) | human gut metagenome | biome: human gut; feature: human-associated habitat; material: faeces... | reverse complement strand
TAATATTTATATCATCCTCTACAATTAGTATATTAGGCATAATTTTTACTCCTGTATTTCCAATATTTTATGTCATCAACATATTAATGTTATTATGAGTATATCATGCAATTATAAAATTTACAAACTTATTTTTTTATTTGTTTTAACAATTTACATGCAAATGCTATTTTTATTTTACTTTTTAGTAATAAATTTTAACTTGACGTAACAGCTTATATTTATTATACTCTAAGTATAGTATGAATCATACAGAAATGGAGGAGTTTCATGGATAACTATACACCAGATCCTTTTAATGATAATTCAGGCAACAACCAGAATAATAATCAGAATAACGGTAATAATGCTTCCGGCAACGGAACTTACGGCAGCTATAATGATACATATGATGCCAATTACAGACCATCAGATGACTATTCAAACAATAGTTCAACATCCGATAATTCTGACGGCAATAATTCTTCTGACAACAATTATTACAATAACAATTCCGGCAGCAATAATTCCAATAATTCCAATAACAACAATTATGGCAACGGATATAATAATTATTATAACAACAATGGCAATTCCGGTTACAATAATGGCTATAACGGCTACAGCAACAGCAATGGTTACAATAACGGCTATAATAACGGCTACGGCAACAACAATGGCTATAATAACGGCAACAGCTACAACAATGGTTACAATAACGGCAACAGCTACAATAATGGTTATGGAAACAATGGCTATAATAACTACAATAATCAGTACGGAAACCAATATAACAACGGATATAATCAATATAATAACGGATATAACCGTCCGCCATATCCATCAAGCCAGAATGCACCATCTTTTGGCACATGGCTTACTCTGAGTATATTGTGTGCCGTATTTTTAAATAAAATATGTGGTGTAATCGGAATAATATTTATTATCATGGGTAACAACGCTTTCAAAATCGGAAACTTCGATGATTATGAAAAACAGCTCAAAAGATGTAAGATTGCTCTTCTGGTAGGTCTTATCCTCGGAATCTTAACAATCGTATTTTATGTTTTTGCTTTCATTAATACATCAGGTGGCATGTCTATGTATTATTAATCATTGAAATTAAATATATTAATTCATTGAAAACAAAGGCACAGCTTACAGAAAAACTTCTGTCGGCTGTGCCTTAACTTTTTGTTATAAACTTTTTTGCTTCAAACTTTTGTGTGTTTAATACGTTTTCTCTTTGCGGACAACCATAACAACATTTGTTATGACATATGTGGCAATATATATTTGAAGAATCACAACAAATCTTTTTACAAGACGAATTATAATCCATTGCCCTATTGTAAAAGACGGATTACACCCCTCCATAAAAGTAAGACTCATAAGTGGAGCTTCAAGGTACGGCATACCATACATTGTATACATAGTATACATATCCATGCCGTATATAAAGCAAAACAGAATTATTGTAAGCATAACACCCGTTAAAGCTCTGTGTATCTGTATCCAGCATCTTCCGTGCCTTGCGGCATTTATTATATAATTCATTCCCGTTCTGTATTCAAGCACAATATTTTCAGCCACTATAAGAATTATTGCGGCAGCAAGTGCCAAAAACAGTACAGCCTCCCTTATAATCGAATATTTTCCAAAAATCTCCTCATAGCCCCTGTCCGAAATCATGTAGCCGTCTACTCCGTATTTTTCGTTAATTTCCTGCAAATACTCCTGTTTTTTCATAAATTCGGATACCCTGCCAAGTTTAACCGCATATAACGAAACCGTTGATGAGCTCTCTGTAACCTCCTCAAGCGTTGCTTCTCCTGCATTGTAACGGACCATACAATCTTGTGCATCTTTAACCGCACACTGATAATCATTTAATCTTTCATTAACCATATCGGTTATATAATGATATTCTTTTCCGCCATTGGTAATATAGATATTATCAAGTTCTTTTGTGCTGTCAGAAAATGTCATTTGTCCGTATCTCACAAAATAAACCGCCAAAATCGCCAGCACGCCTATAACAATCAATCCTCTGCCTGTTATAAGCAGTTTATGGAATTCCTTTGCCGTAATCGAAAATCCCGACAATAAATGCTGATACATTTCCCATATTTTATCCGCAATTCTTGCAATCACTGATTTTTTCTGTTCCGGTCTCATATATACTGTTCCAAGAATTCCTCCCGTACATGCGGCAATAAAAAGCACCGTCGTAACTGTCAGCATTATATTTGATTCGGAAACCACAAATGTTCCTTTGCCGCGATTGGCATATGTGCTTATTATATCATTAACCTTTAACAGTCTTATAAGATTAATCTGCTTAAAAATGCCATATACGCTCTGTGACTGTATTTTTTGATACAAAAGCATTTCCACACCCATAAATACAGCAATTACCGTAACCGCTATATTGCGGTGCCTTATAAAAACAAATGCCATCCATACAATCGCTGTCAGCGTAAGCACTGCACAAAAACTATATAAAAAATCATATATTATATATTGAAGCTGACTCATCGGCAATGAAAATCTCGAAAAGCTTTCAATATTCTGAATCGGTGCATTAATTGACGCCGTTTTGTATAATATAAACGATGTCAAAAATGTTGTAAAAAACAAAACTCCCGTAATTATAAATGCAGAAGCTGTAATAATCATTGTCCTGTTAAACGCAAGTTTTGCCCTGCCGCTTTTTGATGTATGAACAATGCACCACATTCCGTTTTCCCGTTCGCCGAAAAGTTCATACAGGACAAACACATTAAGTATCAATGCCAGATAATAGATATAATAATATGTAACAAAACCGCTTACTGCTTTATTATCGGTAAGATAAAGCTGTACGCCCTCTACCCGTTTGAAATCCTTTGCCGTCTTTTGAATATTGTTATATGTAAATGAATTTTTATCTGCAAATATAGAAAAACTCTTCAGGGTATCTGCGTTATTTTGTATATTTTTTATATCCTCGGGATATTTTATTATATATTCTAATTGTTCTTTTATTTTGTTTAACTGCCTTGAATATACAGTCTGCTCTTCCGATTCCAATTCGTCATATTTACGTTTTATTACGGAATCACTTTGTATATCGGCAATTTCCAGAGCTTCCTCGGGCTGCATATCCGACAGTTCTCCGATTATCCATTGACGGTAATGTGTCTCCTGCCTTATATCGGACATACTTTTACCCTCGGAACTGCTGTATACAAACAAACCGATATTTAACAGCACCGTCACTGTAAATACCATTATAAATTTTATGCCAAAAACCCTCTTAAACTCTTCCATAATAAGTTTCTACTCCGCATTTTTCCAAACACACGCACCGTTTCCGAGACTGCTCTTATCTATATAAACAAGCTTATCACTCTTTGTCCCGAATAAATATTTTTCATCGCCGAAATATAAATTCTCTATTTCATTTCCAAGCTTAATTGTATCTATCTGTTTTCCCGTCGTATCAACAACCTGAATTTCACGTTCAACGGTCTTAGATAAATCTGTCGTACTTCCCATTCCGCCGTTACTCATATAAATATATCTTCCATCATATGACATTACCGCAGATACCATATTTTCGGACGCCTTGTATATGAGTTTATTATTCTGTCCGTCAAGCGACTGAGAATACAATCCTTTTCCAACAACAAAATAATATAACATTCCGTTGTCAGCATCGACACAGAAATCACATATATTCATATCCGAAACCTTTTTATTCTCACCGTCGGTATAATCATAATAATAAAGCTGAAAATTCATATTGGCTTTTAATGTCTGCTTATTTATGGAATACTGAAAAATTTTGTAAAAAAGTTTATCTCCGTAACTTCTCGCTCCCATCACAGCACTGTTTTCACCCTCATATTCGACTATATCCTGTGAGTTTCCATCTGAAATATTTATTTTTTTAATTATCTCTTTACCACTTTCAGAGCTTCCTATATGACCTATATGGTCGTACGCATATACATATCCGTTATGAAACACCATAGAAATTGATGTTATCCTGTCATTTGCAAACAAATTAGCAACATCTTTTCTGTCGCTTCCGTCAGCCTTAATACTTACAAGCTTAGCCATTCCGCCTTCCACACGTACAACATATATATTATTTTTGTAATAATAAATCGGAGAACTCAGATATTCATCGGTATCCAGCCACGCATTACACGTTTTTGAATTATGACTGCACTCTGCTTTCGCACATACCGGAACAGACCTTTTTGATGACTCGTCAAAATATTTCACTAAAAGGTCCTTTCCGTCATAATGCAGGTAATAATATCCGTTTTCCGCCTTTGAAATGCTGTGAATATCAGGATTCCAATAATTCTGCTCATCACCCGACAATTCACCTACATTCATATTTATGCCTGACTTCTTCCTGTTAATTGTAAAAATCACCGCCACACATATCACTGCTGCCAATACTGCTGCCAATACTGCTGCCACTATGCATTTTATTTTTTTGCTCATAAATACCCCTCCGCTTGTTTCTGATTACCTACTCTAAAACACCTTTTATTTTCCGATAGACACACTATATTTGTATTAAACATATCACCTGTAGTCAAAACATTCAAGTTTTTTGTAGCATCTTGTAATAAACAGTAAGTTTTTTCATAAACATCGGTATTTTTTTATATACATTCAACCTTTTTAGCCACATTACATATCAGTAAGCTCTTTTACACCTCAAATCTGCAATCTGCCGTCTCTATCGTAGACGGACGGTGTGCTATCATAAGGATAAGCTTATCCTTTTTCACCGACATAACGGTTTTGTTTATATATTTTTCCGTCTCATTGTCCAACGCCGATGTCGCCTCATCAAATATGATTACAGGTGCATCTTTGAGAATTGCTCTGGCTATTGCTATTCGTTGCTTCTGACCTCCAGAAAGTGTATTTCCTCGTTCGCCCGCGGGTGTTTCGTATCCGTTTTCAAGCCCCGATATAAAATCGTGTGCTCCCGCCTGTTTTGCCGCATTGTAAATTTCTTCATCTGAAGCATTTAATTTTCCCATTCTTATATTTTCCTTAATTGAACAGTTAAATAAATACGGTTCCTGCGGTATATATGCGATTTTATCACGCACATTTACAAGCCCGAGCTCCGTTATATCAGTTCCGTCAATAAATATGCAGCCTTTCTTAGGCCTATAAAATCCAAGCAGAAGTTTTGTAAGCGTACTCTTTCCGCGGCCTGATTCCCCGACCAGTGCATAACTTTTTCCGCTGTCAAAAAACGCACTGTAATCTTCAAATATATTTGTATTTTTACCCGCGTAACCGAATGTTATATTTTTAAATTCTACCGTATGATAAGCTTCGCTGTTTTTTTGACAAATATTATTTTTTGTATTTTCTTTATTTTTGACGTAAAAATTCTCGTTCGGAGTATCAAGAAACTCGAGAACACGCTGTGCATTTACAAGCCAGCTTGACAGACTCGGTATATATACGCCCATGAGCAGAAAATTATACTGAAACGCTCCGTATATTGAGTACAGGCTTATAAGATTTCCCAGTTTTCCCCCTGTTTTGGTTGTATATAATATTCCGAGTGCAAGAAAAACCAATGCCCCTATAAGGTCAAATGCCGCTCTCAACGCCGAAATCAAAGCCTCTGTCCGTCCCTGGATTTTCATGTTTTTACCGCAATTTTCATTGGCATTATTATAAGAATCGCTTATAACTTTTTTAAGCGGAAACATTCTTATTGTTTCCATTCCCTGAAGCATATTTGTTACAGATTTGCTTATTTCTTTATTTGCATCTGAAATTTTGCGGCTGTATTTTTCAAGCACAGGTATCATCACAAAATTTAATGTAAGCGAAATTATACATAAAACAAGCAGACCCGCCGTAACAGGAGGGCAAAGAACAAACATAGGTATTATGCAGACAATAACCATAATAACAGGCATCATGACACGCCTTATTCTTGAACCGAACACTCCAGATGCCATGTTTGTATCATATGTAAGTTTCGACATAAATTCTCCCGTATGATGATTGTCATAGAATTCCATAGGAAGCGACAGGGCCTTTCCGTATACAGTATTACGCATATTCGCACCTGTCCGCTTTGCTTCGTCGTTATACAAAACAGCCAGCAATGTCTGTATAATAATTTTAAATATTATTGTAAGAATTATATATTTCACCAGTTGGGTGTCGCGTAAATTTCCTTTTGACACGGCAGTGTCCGTAATTATGCCTATAATTCTTGAAACCAGAACTACCGAAATTCCATCTGCTACTCCCATTCCTATTATTTCCGCAAAATAAAGAACTGCACGAACTCCCTGAAATCTTTTTATCAGCTCTTTTAATATTTTAAAATTATTCATAGGACACCTCATCTTTCGTATCGTACAGCCTTTTATATATTCCGTTTCCGGCTATCAATTCATCATGCGTACCGCTTTCGGCTATAACACCGTTATCCACAACATATATGCAGTCTGCATTTTCTATTGTATTAAGTCTGTGTGCTATCGTAATTATTGTATGATTTTCTTTAATTTCTTCTATTGCCTGTTTTATTTTTTCTTCATTTTCAATATCCACGGACGCTGTCGGCTCATCGAATAATATAAGCCTGGCATCTTTAAGCAAAGCCCTTGCGATCGCTATTCTCTGCTTCTGTCCGCCCGAAAGCATATTTCCGCGTTCCCCTGCATCGGTATTGTAACCCTTAGGCATTTTCATAATATCATCGTGAATTCTTGCTTTTTTGCAACATTCGATAATGCGTTCCATACTTACCGATTCGTCTCCGCAGGCAACATTCCACGCAATCGTCTCTGGAAACAGATAAGTATCCTGCGAAACAAGTGCTATATCTTTTCTTATTAAATCAATATTTTCTTCTCCGATTCTCTTTCCGAAAATCTCCACTGTACCGCCGTTTACTTCATACAAACCACAAATCAGCTTAAAAATCGTGCTCTTTCCGCCGCCTGAGGAACCGACAAAAGCAACATTTTTTCCCGCTTCTATATTAACATTGAAATTTTTTAAAACATTGTTTCCCTTGACATACGAAAATGTAACGTCTTTAAATACTACTGCCGCATTATTGTTCTTCCCGGTGTTATCGGATTTTTTAGAAAAATCTCCTGTGTTATCCTCGGAATTTTCCATATTTGTTTCAACAGGATAATTCATCAGCTCTTTGAGCCTGTTTTTTGAAACCAAATCAATTTTTGCATCAATAATCATATAGGGAAGATTGCCAAGAGGCTGCAAAAGCCTGTCCATAAAAAGTATGAAATATGTCATCCCGCCCACAGTCAGATTTCCCGACAAAACTCTGTGTAACGCAAATATGCTCAAAATAATATAAGGTGCCGTAGATACAAGGCTTCCCGTAGCCCAGCCTATTGACGAAATTGCATTTCTTCTGTATTCAAATTTTAATATTGTGTTTAACGTATTTTTTATCTTATTTTTAAAATAATTTTCAAGGTTAAAACTTTTTACAACACTGATACCATTTATGGCATCATATGCAAGTTCATTTACTTCATCGTTATATTCCGTGTGTTTTCTCGTAAGCTTTGACACCATATTTCCCGTAAAACTTGTGATAACCGCCATTACGGGTATAATAACAAGAAGCAGAAGTGCCGTCACTCGGTCAACTTTTATAAGTGTAATAAAAATCGTCACGCTTGTTATTATTGTTTTTACTATATCAGGAAGAAGCTCAGAATAATATTCCGAAATTTTAGCCACATCATCAATAAAATTATTAAGCACTCTCGCCGACAAATGCGAGTCGAAATATTTAAACTGAAGCTCCGGCAGCTTCTTTCCCGCCTCTCTTCTGAAATCAGTCTGCATATTTACCGCAAATACTTTTGTCGCATATGTCTGAATATATGTAAAAATAAATCCCGCCGCAACAAGAACGGCAACATATATCCAGAATTGTTTATTGATATACTCCGAAATTGTATTATTAAACAATGCGTCTATCGCCTGCGATATTTTTGTATTTCCCAAAACCAATACTTTTGTTGCAATATACGCACTTAATATTTCAATAAAAAACAGCGGAAAATTTTTTATAAAAATTTTTGTAAAAATATTTTTATTCTTCATATTATGTTATTCTCTCCTTGCATTGTTCTTTAATAACATTTTATAATATAATTATATAAAAAACATTCATTATATTATTAATCCGATTAAATTATTACAATTTTCTATTATTTTACAAGGAGATTTTTATGGCAATTCCTCTTAAAAAAGGCTACAAGTTCAGAGTTGAGCATGTAACAAAACCCGCTTCCAATTACATGCCTTCTTTTGACATATATGAAAAATATTACGGAATAGGTTATCTGGTAAAAGGCGACCGACAGGTCTCGACTCCCGAGCGTACTTTTTTCGTCCATGACGGATACCTCTCACCTGTCAGCATGGGCGTATATCATAAATCATCACCTTTATCGGACAGAAATTACGAGGTTTATGCGGTGCGTTTTGTCAGCTCGGTAACAACAAGAATAAAAGAAATAATAGGTGAGAACGAATTTAACGATTTAATGCTGCACACTGCTTTATCTGTTCCCGACGAAATAAAGCCAAAGATTATCGATATTTATGAACAGATGCTTATTGAATATGATAATTACGACAGCGTTGCGGAATTCGCCCTGCAAAATCTGCTCGAACAGCTCATACTTATAATGTACCGATACGGTACCGTAGCAGAAACGTCCGAAATCCACATTTCGACGGCAGACACTGAAATAATGGACATTCTTTCTTATATAGACACGAATTTTATGAATAATCCTTCAGTCTCCGAGCTTGCAAAAAAGGCAGGATTATCCGAATCTCATTTTATGAAGCGTTTCCGCGACGCAACAGGCTGTTCATACAAAACTTACGTCAACAGATACAAAAACAAAATTGCACAGACAATGCTCACCGAATCGCCAAAAAGTATCCAGGAAATATCCAACGAGCTTGGCTTTTGCAATTCCAATTATTTCTGCACTCTTTTTAAACAAATAAACGGTATGAGTCCCCTGCAATACAGGAAAAATTCATTGTCATAAATTTAAAATTTATCATTGCAAATATTATGTAGAATCAGTTTTATATTTATATTTTTTTATATTCTTATTTTGTATTTTAATGCAATATATTTTTATATAAAACTATTGACAATCTTTTTATATAGTGTTAGTATTTTTAATATACCTCATTTTCATTACTCAATCACTTAGCTGTTTTCCAAAAGTGAGCAAACTCCCTATAGCTCTCTTGTGCTCGTTGTATCATAATTAAGACACTGACGTTTGTATGTTTTTACAATTTGATTTTTATATTTTATACAGAAAGGCGATTAATGAGAAAATTAAATACCTCCATCTCTAATAATAAAGATACTGTTCTAAAATCATTCTGGCGTGATAATGCACATTTTGCCGACCTTTTTAATGCCACTGTTTTTAACGGAAAACAAGTTTTATCCCCCGGTAATCTTATTGAAATGGATACCGAATCTTCGGCCGCAATTTACTCTAAAAATTATCGCGAATCCATACGACGCAGTCGCGACATTGTAAAAAAGATGTCGCAAGGCATTGAATATAACATTCTCGGACTGGAAATACAGGATAAGATTCATTATGGCATGCCACTTAGGACAATGACATATGACACCCTCGGGTACATAAAAGAATATAATGATATAAGAAATCGTCATAAGCAAAATAATGACCTTTGTCACACATCTGAAAGCTTTCTTTCGGGAATCAACAAAACAGACAGATTCCATCCCATAATAACAGTTGTTCTTTATTATGGCGAATCCTATTGGGACGGTCCTACATGTCTTTCCGACATGATGACATCTGTTCCCGACAACATAAAACCCTTTTTTTCCGACTACAAGTTAAATCTTATACAGATACTTGATTCTGATAAATATACATTTTATAATAAAGATGTAAAAAATTTATTTAATATTACAAAAGACATATATAATAAAAACTTACAATCACTGTATCAATATAAAAATGTCGATACAGAAATAATTGAACTTGTAAGTGCAATTACAGATAATCCACAGCTTATAGATTTGTATAACGGACAGGAAAAAGGAGGAATTGATAATATGATGTGTAAAGCATTTCAGGAACTTAAAGCCGAGTGGGCGGAAGAAGGATTGCAGGCCGGTAAACAGCAAGAAAAAATATCGTCAATCATTTCAATGCTCGAATTCGGAGTAAGCAAAGAACAAATATTAACAAAATATTCAAAAGAAGAACTCGCAAAAGCTGAGGCTGCTCTGGCTGCCAAGCCATAACCATAAGAAGCATCCCCTGTGTTATATGCAGTGCTTCATGCACATAACAACAGAGCGGGATATAATTGATAAACCATATCCCGCTCTGTTTATTGTCTTAAATTATATTCAGGCTTTTAGCCCAGTTTACAAAAAGCTGTTTCCATTCTCCGGTCTGTCCGTTATCATCTCCACAACCGAAACCATGTCCGCCTTCTCTGAAAATATGCAACTCAGCAGGCACTCCTGCTTTTCTGGCAGCCATGTAAAATCCAATACTGTTTTCTGCCAGTGTTGTCCTGTCATCATCTGTTTCAAATACAAATACCGGTGGCATTTCCGGTGATGCCAGCTCCTCCGGATTGTATTTTTTCAACATATTTTCCTCATATGAACGCACATTTGCAATTATCACTTCTTTTGGAAAATACCTCTGTCCGGCTTCTATACATTTATCATAACTTATCACTGGATAACCGCATATGCAAAAATCAGGTCTTGCCGATAATTCGTCAATATCGTCTTTTTTGTCATATACATTTTTATCAAATGCTGTAGATAAAAGTGCCGCAAAGTATCCTCCTGCTGAAAATCCCATAACACCAATCTTATTTGCATCTATGTTAAATTCATCAGCTCGTGCACGTATTATTCTCATACTTCTCTGTGCATCAATCAAAGAAACATTATATGAGTCATTATGCTCATCTGCCGGAAGTCTGCACTTTAATACAAATGCTGCTATTCCAAGACTGTTGAGCCATTTTGCAACTTCTTCACCTTCAAAATTGTATACAAGCCTTCTAAATGCACCGCCCGGAATTATAAGTACCGCCGGAATTTTTTTATCTTTAGATGAAGATGGAATATATGGAACCATCTCAGGATTAATGACATGTTGTACAACCTTCTTTATCCTGCCATCTTCCATTTTCTCCTCATAAAATATCTCCTCAAGTTTAATACCTTCAGAGCCGGGAGCCTCACAATTAAAAAGTCTTATTGCATTATCTTTTTCAAGTCTCATTATTAAGCACTTCCTTATACTTTAAATCTGTATCCAACACCCCAGATTGTCTCAATATACTGAGGTTTAGATGTATCATACTCTATTTTTTCACGGATTTTCTTGATATGAACAGTTACAGTTGCGATATCTCCAATTGAATCCATATCCCATATTTCCTTAAAAAGTTCATCCTTTGTAAATACATGATTCGGATGCTCTGCGAGGAATGTAAGCAGATCAAACTCTTTTGTTGTAAATACTTTTTCTTCGCCATTAACAAATACACGCCTTGCTGTCTTGTCAATTTTGAGACCTCTTATTTCTATAATGTCATTAGCTTCTTTTGCACTGCTTACAAGTCTTTCATATCTTGCAAGATGTGCTTTTACTCTTGCAACAAGCTCACTTGGGCTGAATGGCTTAGTCATATAATCATCAGCTCCAACGCCGAGACCTCTTATCTTATCAATATCTTCTTTCTTCGCTGATACCATGATAATAGGTGTATTTTTCTTTTCTCTTACCTGTTTGCAGATTTCATATCCATCAACACCCGGAAGCATAACATCAAGAATCATAATATCAAACTCTTCCTCAAGTGCTGTTGCCAGACCACTTGTTCCATCTGATTTAATTACAACTTCAAATCCACTAAGTTCAAGGTAATCCTTTTCAATTTCTGCAATTGCATCTTCATCTTCAACAATTAATACTCTGCTCATACTATTTTTTCTCCTTTTTTCTGTTATCTTCTATGCAAATGTAGTTGCGTTTATCCATATCTTTCAAAAGATTAATATGCATTGTAGTACCTTCTCCTTCAACGCTTTCTGCCCATATCTTTCCCTTATGGTCCTCTATAATCTTCTTTACAATAGCAAGTCCGATTCCACTTCCGCCTTGTTTGCTGTTTCTGGATGAATCAGTACGGTAAAATCTGTCAAAAATATGTGGAATCTCATCCATGCCAATTCCTTTGCCGTTATCTGCGATAATTATATGAACATAATCTCCTTCATCATAAATATCTATGCTTATTTTACCTTTTCTTCCCGGCTGCATATATTTTACAGAATTACTGACAATGTTATTAACAACTCTTTTAAGCTGTTCTGCATCAGCCACAACAGTACAATCTGAAGTTGCATGAAATCTGTATTCCAAATCTATGTCCTGAGTTTCCAAATCCATTCCTATCTCTTCGCAACAGTCATCAAAATAATTTTTCAAATTAATTTTTGCAAATGAATACGGAACCCTGTTAGTGTCAAGCTTTGAATAAATTGTAAGTTCATCTATAAGCTTATCCATATCATTAACTTTATTTGCAACTGTCATAAGATATTTATGCTGTTTTTCAGGTGTATCTGCAATTCCGTCAAGAATTCCTTCAACATATCCTTTTATTGCTGTAAGCGGCGTCTTTAAATCATGTGATATATTTCTTATAAGTTCTTTTTCTTCTTTATCAGAATTAAGCTTGTCTTCTGCCGTTTTTTTCAGAATAACTCTCATTTCTTCAAAGTCGCGGCACACATCTCCAATTTCATCATTGGAGCTTTTAGGCATTTCAAAATCAAAATTACCATATTTTATATTTTGCGTTGCAAGCTTTAATCTGTCAAGTGGTTTTATAATTGAGCGATAAATCCATACATTAAGCAGAAGACTTGTCAATATAAGTATAAATACACCTGATATAAGAACCTGTATGAAAAACTTCTTTATCTGAGGTATAGCCTGCTTTAAAGGTGTTATAATCGAAACACTGTACTGATTTCCATATGAATCACAAAAATCTATCTGTTTTACAAGACATTGGTAATCGCCACCTTTATAAATACCCTCATCTGATATATTTTCTCCCGCTTCATAATCAGGAAGAACTACATCAAGCTTTTCTATATCAAGATTATCAGATACATATGTATAAAGACCGTTACGTCTGACAACAATACTCGAAAGTTTGCACTGTAATTCCTCATCAAGCTGTTTCACAAAATCCACCGAATTATACTGCCATGGTGACGTCTCAGCAACTTCTTTCATTTCATTGTATATATTTTCTGTCATCCTTCCCATAAGAACAACTGGAGAATAAAAGTTATCAAGCAGTTCACCGCTGTCAACCTCATATAACTGGTGTATTGTTGTTGCCTGATATTTAAAAAATGCATATGCAAATATCGAACACATTATTACAGGCAATATAACCATTATGCAAAATGATATTTTTAACTTATTTCTTAACTTCATATAAATTCCTCTAACCAACGCATTGCACAAGTGCATCATCCATGTCTTATCCATGAATGATGCACTTTAATATTTTTATCCTATTTTAAGGCGTGCTTTTAAAGCCTCACGCTCTGAGTCAACACGTTCTATCATGGCACCAAGACCTCTGAGTTTACCTTCAAAATCTTCATAACCACGCTGTATATATTCAATGTCTTCTATTTCAGATATACCGTCTGCCGAAAGAGCAGCAATAACCAACGCCGCACCGGCTCTTAAATCAGGGGCAGACATCTGTGCACCTGTTATTTTATCAACGCCTTCTATATATGCTGTATTGCCCTCTACCTTAATATGGCATCCCATACGATTTAACTCATCTACATATTTGAATCTGTTTTCAAATATGCTCTCTGTTACCATACTTGTTCCATGTGCAAGTGCAAGAACAACTGCCATCTGTGGCTGCATATCTGTAGGGAATCCCGGATATGGTAATGTCTTAACATTAGTGCTTTTAAGATTGCCTTTACTTATAACTCTTACCCAGTCATCACCTTCTATAACTTCACAGCCAACTTCAATAAGTTTAGCAGATAATGATTCAAGATGTTTAGGTATTACATCTCTTACAACAACATCACCGCGTGTTGCAGCTGATGCAAACATAAATGTTCCTGCCTCAATCTGGTCAGGAATTATTGAATACGTTGTTCCATGAAGTTTACTTACACCTTTAATTCTGATAACATCTGTACCGGCACCTTTTATATTGGCACCCATGGCATTAAGGAAATTGGCAACATCTACTATATGTGGCTCTTTTGCCGCATTTTCAAGAATTGTATCACCCTCTGCAAGACAGGCTGCAAGCATAAGATTAATTGTCGCACCAACTGTCACGACATCAAAATAAACATGACCACCAACAAGATGCTCTGCCTTTGTACTAATCTTGCCATGCTCAATCTCAACTTCTGCACCAAGTGCCTTAAAACCTTTAATATGCTGGTCAATCGGTCTGCTTCCAATATTACATCCACCCGGCAATGCAACCTGTGAACGTTTATATTTTCCAAGCAATGCACCTAAAAGATAGTATGATGCACGAATCTTTTTTATATACTCATAATCGACATTAATGTCACATATACTTCCACCGTTAATCTGAACGGTGTTGTTATATACATATTTAACCTTAGCTCCAATTCCCTCAATAGCCTGAAGCAATACTCTCGTATCCCTTACATTTGGCACATTTTCAATTGTAACTGTCTCATCTGTCATAATTGCTGCTGCAAGAATTCCTAACGCAGCATTCTTTGCACCACCGATGGACACCTCCCCGTTAAGTGGGACGCCTCCCTTAATTACATATTGTTCCATCTATGCACCTCTAACAATCAGATTAATCTCAAAACTACTCATTACTTATTATTATAAGTATTTCTTCTATATTTGTAAATATTCACATTTAAAAAGCTTATATTTATTTATTTTCAACTGCAATATTATAACACAAAGATACCCTTTGTAAAGATTATTTTTTCATAACCTCTAAAAACCGTACCATTATTCTATAACAAACACCCCACAGCATGTCAATTCATACTGCGGGGTTAAATATCACAATATATAATCCTAATTTTTATTTACATAGTATAAAGGATTAACAGGTGTTCCACCTATCCATATTTCAAAATGAAGATGTGGACCAGTGCTATAGCCTGTATTTCCTGAGTAAGCAATCAAATCGCTCTGATTTACATACTGACCATTAGAAACCGTAACAGAATTAAGATGTGCATATCTTGTCATAGAACCATCTGAATGTCTTATATCAACACAATATCCATATGTTGAATACCAGCCTGCTCTGATAACAGTTCCTGCTGCCGCAGCTCTTACAGGAGTACCAACTGATACATACCAGTCAACGCCTGAATGAAGTGTTCCCCATCTGTAACCAAATTCTGATGAAACTGAACCACCTGAAATCGGTCTTAAATATGTTGGAGGTGTAAGTGTACCAACTGATACAACCTGCGGTTGTGATTCAACCATAACCTCTTCATTAACATAAGAAACATCCGTCTTTACTCCGTTAACAAATGTAACATCAGCTGTAACCTTATGATGACCGGTTGTTCCTTCAGATATAACTGTATTTGTTCCTCTGTAAGCTGTGTCATCATCTACATACTGAACAGGAGCATTGTAATCTTCTTCATAAGTCATTCTCTGTGTTACAACAACTGAAATCTCTGACTTAGGAACTGTTACAACAAGTTCATCTCCCGGTATTATAAGTGACTCTTCTGTAAGTCCCTCATTAAGTGCAAGCAAATCATTAAGTGCAATATCACACTTGCCTGCTATAAGTGAAAGACAGTCTCCTTCTTCGACCACATACATGGTCTTCTCCTCTTTTTCCTTTGTTATCTCGTCATATGCCTGCTGTACACTCACAATATTAGCTCCTGCTGCAAGTGTCTCATTAACTACGACATTCTGCTCAAAACTTATTCCTGTTATTCCATCCTTAGCTGTATCACTGTCAGTGGCAACTGATGCCATCTGTCCGTTGAGAGCAGCTGCTACTATATCTGTATCTGTATTCTTTAACTCTGACTGGACAACATCTACAGAATATGCACCATAGCTTCCGTCTCCTGAAGAAAGCTTAACCTGAAACTCTTTCTTTGTATCATACTTATCTGTAACTTTCTCCATGAGTTCAACAACATCATCTTTTGATGCAAGTGTAACTGTAAAATCATTGATTCTTACAGTATATGCAGTTGCATTCTCCTTATCTGTAACACAGTTGAACAGACTGCTGTAAATAGCTGTCTCAAGCTCGTCCTGTGACATTCTTGATGCAACAAGCTTATGCTCTTCTACAATATCAATATTGTTATCCATATATACAACAGAATCATATTCCTTACTGAACTTGAGTCTGGCTGCTGCCATTGCCTGCTCAGCTTCCTGTCTTGAGTTGGCACTGCCAATCTCCTCACCGTTAAATACAATGCTGTAATATCCAACTTTGTTATTAAACTTATTCTCTGCAAATGGTATAGCAAATATGCATGCAAAACATGCTGCTGACATTCCGGCTATAAGAGTCATCTTAAGTCTTCTGCCATACCTGGTTAAGTGTGTCATATATTCCTCCAAATAATGTTATTTTATAATTCCATATTTGTAATTTTTCTGTAACATTTTTGTAACAAATACATCTTAACACTAACATGTCCCTTTGTAAAGTACCATTTTGTCAAATTTCACAAAGTTATATCATTTTATCTTCTTCTTGAGTCAAAATATACAAAGCCATCAATTTTATCTAAAATATCAGCAAAAATTTTTCTCGGTGCAAGTTCTATATATCGCGAAAGCACATCATTCTCATTTGCCTTGAATCTTCCGTAAAAAATATCATAAAGATTATGTCCTCTGACATAAATCCTTATATTTTCTATATTTGCAATTAAATCATTGCGTGAATCAATACTTATATCCAGCTTGCTTAACATTTTCTTTACACTTGTCAGTTTGTACAAATATTGATTGTATTTCTCCCACAAAATATCATAAAACTCATCAACACTCTTAACAACACCAACCTTTTCCATTATTTCAGGAAACAGAAAATAATTTTCAAATGAGTAATACTTTAATATAAGTACATTTCTATCCGTAACTCTTGGCATATTCCCTTTATCTTCTTTTGCACGCTCACCATAATAGCGACACAGCTGTTTTCCCAGCATCTGTTTATCCTTGCCGTCGCTGTCACGAATCATCATAAACTGATCTTTAAGATAGAGAGTGTTAATATATTTCAGATTGGCATACGTTTTGATATTGGTACAGCTGTTGGTAGAAATAATAGCTATACGCCTTAAACGCCCATTTTCGTCATATACTTCAGAATAATACTTGTTAAGAAGAAGTGGCAGCCTGCTCCTGTCCTGCTTTCCCTCAACAATAAACACAAAGCTCACATTCATCATATCATTTGCCGTAAAACCAAGGTCATTTAAAATATCATCTATATCTGTATCTTTTCTGATAGCTGTCATATGAAATTCATCGCAGTAAATCTGCCTTATCTGTTTTGTTGTAAAATTAAAAAGCATCTCCGGTTCATGAGTTGAAAAAATAACCTGATTCTTTTTTGACAGTCTGTACAAAATCTCACTGGCGATTTTCTGTAGTTGTGGATGAAGATATGTCTCGGGCTCTTCAATCATAATGATATATGGTGCCGTATCATTATCAGAATTTATATATGTTTCAAGCAGCGACAAAATATATATACTCCTGAATCCTTCTCCCATTGAATCAAAACTGTGGTATGTTTTTCTTGACGGATTTTCAACTATTGTTTCTATATTAAACAGTTCATCCGCATCAAATTTAATTTCATAACGGATTTTCAAATCTCCCCCACCGTTTTTTGAAAAATACGAATTAAGCCTGTCCGCAAATGTGTTAAGGTTCAGGCTGAACATTTTATACTGCATGAGTCTGCTTGTCTCAACAAGTGTAAGCTCCTGCGGCTTTTTTCTGTTGATTACGCCCATACAGTCAAAGCATTGGCTGCATTTCTTTGCACTGTCGAATATGCATCTGTCAGCCTTAAATTCCGCAAAGTTATCATCATTAGAAAACATCATAATATCTTTTAAAATATCAATATTATTTCTATAATGATCAACAAAATAAATTCTCGGAAGCACATTTCTTATATATGTATTATTTTTCTTTATTCCATCGCGGTATTTCTCATTTCCATTCCTGTCAAACACATACTCAAATGTCAATATTCCACCGCCCTCTTCATCAGGAATAAATGACGGCAGTCTCTGGCAGAAGCTTTTGAGCCACAAATCATAATTTTTCATTTTTTTAACAATCCCGTTGCCATGAAGAAAACTCAGGTCTTCATATGCAAACTCCAGTTCCATTCCGATTATAATATTTCCCTCCGGGCCATTAAAATCCGGCATATTAACTGTTTTATCGCCAAGAGCAACACGTATTGCATCAAGAATTACTGACTTGCCCGAATTATTTCTTCCAACAAGAATAAGTGCATCCTGTGCATCATCTATTTCAAGTTCTTTTATCGACTTATAGTTTTTAATATGAAGCCTTTTTATTTTCACTATGACACCTCCGGATTACTGATTACCGCATTATTTCTTCTTTGCTACTGAAAAACCAAATTTGCCTATTTTTTCCCCAAGTTCAAAATATTCACCATGTGAATATGCCAGAAGATTAGCATCTTCAAGTCTTAATCTTCCCTTATCATCAAGAAGTTTTTCATCTACATGCACTGCTTCAACTTTTGCTATAAACATATCATGTGAGCCAAGTTCAATAACATTAACCACTTTACATTCTATATTAACCGGACTTTCTGCGATTGCCGGAGCATTGATTTTTGATGATTTCTGTGGTGTGAGGTTCATTTCTTTAAATTTATCAACATCTCTTCCCGAACGCACTCCGCAATAATCTGTTGCACGGCATAAATCCTTTGTTGTAAGATTGACAACAAATTCCTTTGTCTCTGATATTATCCGGTGTGAATATCTTTCTTTTCTGACTGAAATTGATAACATAACCGGGTCTGAGCATATTGTTCCTGCCCATGCAACTGTTATAATATTCGGTTTCTCATTTTCTCTCTGGCAGCTTACCATGACTGCCGGAACCGGATAAAGCATGTTTCCCGGTCTCCATTCCTGTTTTTTATTCTGCATAAAATCCTCCTTAATGAAAACGGCAGCCACAGCCGGAATCACCGGACTACAGCTGCCGCAACTGTTTTAATTTATCATTTAAATAATAATCCAAGAATTGTTGAAAGAACTGCTGATGCGAGTGCCGCAAGACCATATACCAGAGGCATATTATTATCATCCTTCTCTATTTCCTTGATACCGATAAAAGTTAGTACAAGTCCTGCACCATTTGCAAATGAAATCATCCATGATTTGAGATATCCGAAAAATGATGCCGGAATCATTGCGATTATTGTTCCTGCAAACGTAAATGGAATTGTTACAAGAATTGATAAACTTGCTATTGCAAGAGTCTGTTTATATGTAACCTTTTTGTCTTTTTCAAATGCATTGATTATGAGCATAATAATTGCAGCTGTTAGTGCAGCAATCGCAATAACTTCCACAAAATGTGTGAAAAATCCTGCAGCAATCTGTCCTGCAGAATAAGCTTTTGTCTTTCCCGAAATAAGATTAGCAAGGTCTGCGAGGCTCTTTAATGAACTTTTTGTTGTAAAATTTATATATAACATTCTTAATAATTCACCTAATGCACTTATAAATGCAAGAACAAGTATAAGAATTGCCGGTGCTTCCATTGATGCATTGGAAACATACTTTTTCACGGCATCTGCCGGTTTCTTAAATATTCCCGATAATAAATCTGTAAGTTCTTTTACCATAGGCAATGTCTGCTTCGGAGCCTGCTGTGTACTTTGTGTCTGTGCGTCAGGCTGTACCTGCTGTGTATTTTGTGCCTGACAGTTACAAACCTCTCCATCGGATAACTGTCTGCCACATTTAGGGCAAAAACTCATAATTTTCTTCCTCCTCAGAAAATATTTTATATTGTATTTTATATACTAACACAAATTATAATTTCTATCAATTTATTTTATTTGTCTTTTTATTTTTGTATTTTTTCCTGAAATACTTATCAAGGACTTCTCCAACACTGCACAGTTTATCTGTCATAACTATTACATATGTTTCTTTATATGATGGCGGTGTCAGTGTGAGCGGGAACATATGCTTGGTAATCATATCTCCTTCTTTTTTTGTAAGAGAAAAGTTATCATGTGCATTTTTCAAGGCTTTATTCGGATGTTCAAATCCATGCATGCGTTCTCCCTTTTCAGGTTTGTGCCCATGCCAGTCATAAAGAAACAAATCGTGCAAAAGTCCTGCTTTTGCTGCCGCATTATCGTCCAATCCAAGTTTTTTACATACTATGTAGTTCATATACGACACATGGACAGAATGTTTAAAGCAGCTTGTCTGACTGTGATGATTAAACTTCTTCATACTCTGAACAACCGGTTTTGTCGCAATTGGTCTTACAGTCTTTCTGTATTCTTTTGCCGTTAATCGTCTCTGTTCATTTTTTTGTTTTATATAGTTTTTTACAGCACCCGTCATCTGTCCCATAACAGATTTATCTCTTCCAAGTGCATTTTTTCTATATATATATCTTTTACTATTATTGCTTACTTTTGTCTGCATATTATTAAACCCTCCGGGTTATTTATTACTAACTATATCATAACACCTGACGGCGAAAAAGTCATGCTTGTACCTTTTATAAAAATATGGTAAAATCTTTTTAGAATACTTCGTGCAGTAATATTATATTCTATAATGTCCGGGCGTATGTTTTATAGAGGGTATTTTTTTGTCCGGATTACACGGGTATGTTCCGCACAGCGGATAAATAAAGGAGGATTTTATGGTTGGAAATGTTATTGTTGGTCAGTCAGGCGGCCCAACAGCGGTAATTAATTCAAGTCTTGCAGGTGTATTCAAGACTGCTAAAGACAGAGGTGCTAAGAAGGTTTATGGTATGCGTCATGGCATCAAAGGTCTTCTTGATCGTCAGTATGTTGATTTATCTGAAAAAATCAAGACTGATATTGACATTGACTTATTAAAGAGAACTCCATCTTCTTATCTTGGCTCTTGTCGCTACAAATTGCCTGAAATCAGTGAAGGTAAAGAAACTTATGAAAAAATATTTGAAATACTTAATGAACTTGACATCAAATATTTCTTCTACATAGGTGGTAACGACTCAATGGATACTATTAAGAAGTTATCCGATTATGGTATTCTTATCAACAGTGACATCAAATTCATGGGTGTTCCAAAGACTATTGATAATGATCTTGCCGTTACTGACCACACACCTGGATTTGGTAGTGCTGCAAAGTTTATTGCAGCAACAATGAAAGAAATTATCAGAGATGGTCTTGTATACGACTATCCTACTATTACTATTGTTGAGATTATGGGACGTAATGCCGGATGGCTTACTGCTGCCGCTGCTCTTGCAAAGGGTGAGGACTGTGAAGGCGTTGATTTAATCTATCTTCCTGAAAAGGTATTTGATATTGACCATTTCATGGAACGTGTTAAATCTATCGTTTCAAAAGGTCGTTCTATGGTTATTGCCGTATCCGAAGGTATCCGTGTTATGGATGGCAGATACGTATTTGAACTTTCAGACCATGTAGAATTTGTTGATGCTTTCGGTCACAAACAGCTCGCAGGTTCTGCTAAGTTCCTTGCAAATAAGATTGGCTCAGAACTTGGCATCAAGACTCGTGCTATTGAACTTTCAACTCTTCAGCGTTGTGCTTCACACATGTCATCACGTACAGATATTACAGAAGCTTACAATGTTGGTGGTGCTGCGGTTAAGGCTGCATTTGAAGGTGAATCAGGCAAAGTTGTTGTATTAAAGAGAGTTTCTGACGATCCATATATGTGCATTACAGAAACACATGATGTTCATCAGATTGCTAATATTGAAAAGAAAGTTCCTCTTGAATGGATTACAGAAGATGATTTTGTAACAGATGATCTTATCCATTATATCAGACCATTAATTCAGGCTGAGCTTTCACCGATTATGGTAGATGGTCTTCCAAGACATCTTAACGTAGATATGTGATTATGTTCAGATTGTGGTGTAAATTATTCGATGAAAGCGGACATCTTTTAAAAGATACCGTTATTGCAAACGATAACCCTGATTTGAATCGTACAAGAAAAATTTTTGATGGAATACATGATGCATGTTATGAGTTTGATTTAAGCGAGCCTATATGGCTTGAATCAAATATCGAAACCTTTAAGCGTCATTCCAAAGTACGTTTTAATCATGATAATTTTATTGATTCGATTGATTTTTCCTATATGGAAATTGAAGTAATTGAAGAAGACTAGATTAATAAACAGGCTGTCTCACCGAATGGTGGGACAGCCTGTTAGTTTACTTTAAAATATAGTAATTACGCTTTTATAGCATTACTGAAGAAGTGAAAGTACGCCCTGGTTAGACTGGTTAGCCTGTGCTGAAGTTGTTACGCCAAGCATTCTGTTAGCATTCATTGCTGTTAAATTGTGTTGTACTACCATATTTTTGTGCTTCCTGCGATATTCCCGCTTCTTTCTTATATTCATCAACTTTTTATTTGTAATAATTCATCTGAACTATAAAAATTATGATTGGAGAATATTTATGATTTTGAAAACAAGAAATTCATAAAGAGGCTCACCATAAGTGAACATAAGACAGGAAAAATAAATATTATCCCTATAAATGACAATTTATCTATTGCTCTTCAAAAATTTTTTTCCAAACAGAATCCTCAATACAACGATTACATATTTACAAAATCGACAGACCACACAAGACCGCTGAGCCATACTCAGGCATACCGCATAATAAAAACCTCAGCTGACAAATGTAATATTACAGGAAACATTAGTTGTCATTCTCTCAGAAAAACTTTTGGATTTTTTGCATGGAAACAAGGAACACAGCCGGCTTTACTCATGGCAATCTATAATCACTCCTCATACAATATAACAAAACGATATCTTAGAATCACACAATGCGAAAAAGATGATATATATGCATATTAAATTCCCTCGTCAAACCATTTTTATAATATTAATTATAAATTTAAAAATTCTTTTTTCAGAAAAAAGGGGTTAAGGAAAATCACTTACAACCGATATAATAAATACAAACAAAAATGCAACATTTTGTAATCAAATGTTGCATTCTTACGTTCACTAATAATATCGGCACTTGGGAAAATTACTTTATAGGAAAATTAAAATTTTTTGCAAACCATTTTGGACACCATTTTGGACAGATAGCTAATTCTCA